>Ga0196972_1000473_pt1 | contig 20959 bp, 18 predicted proteins | sample S1v_2013CmetaG_FD_148618 | JGI IMG/M metagenome (GOLD analysis project Ga0196972, IMG submission 148618) | Soil microbial communities from Anza Borrego desert, Southern California, United States - S1+v_20-13C | ecosystem: Environmental > Terrestrial > Soil > Desert | place: USA: California...
GGAGTTGCTGATCTTCTGGAACAGGTCATTGATGGCTGATTCGAGGCCAAAGTTCTTGAGCGTGGGCGGCATGAGGCTGTGGCTGATGTTGCGCACGAGCTGTATGGTATCATCAATGATCTGGCGGGCCTGGAAGATGCTTTGGAGCTGGGTGGCCTTGTCCTGGTTCACCAGGTTCTCATTGAGGTAGAGGCGGGCGGTGGCGAGCAGGGGGCCGGCGTCATCATGCAGGTCGGCTGCCAGGCGTTGGCGCTCCTCTTCCTGCAGCTTGATGCTGGCGGTGAGGAGGATCTTTTGCTGTTCCTGCTCCATCTTCTGCAGCCTTTGCTGGTAGCGGGCCACGCGGCGCTGGTGAAAGATGATGAAGAGCACCAACCCGATCGTGAGCACGAGCATGCCGATCGTACCTATAAAGAGGACGAGCGAAACGCCAGGGGGGGTGGATTGGAGGAGGAACATGGTTGGGTTCTTTATTTCACATCGAAATCAAGATATGGGACCGACGTTGGAGTTCGATTTTTTTGGTTAGGTTGTTTGGAGAAAATAATAATGGAAGCTACTAAAAAAAGATTCTTAAAAAATTCTGTTACTAATGTTAGAGACCAATATTTTTCCATTTGTGTACTGGTCATGTGGTTTGCGAGAATATTAAAGAAAAAGGAGCTACCTAAATAAATTAATATTCCTAGCGACACCCAAAAGCAATAATGATTGTACACAAATGAAACTTTAGGATTATTGAAGAAGTCGTAAAAAAACAAGATTATATAAATAAATAAAAGGATAGTTTCGATACCTATTCCTAAAGAATCTAGTCTTTTTATATCAGCAGTTAGAAAATAAAAAATTTGAAAAACTAAAAATGAAAATGAAAAAATTAAAATAAGTTTTTTAAAAGCTTTTGTCTTTAAGTTCAATGTGATGATATAAGTAAAAAACGAGTACTCAATAAAAGTATAAGCAGTGTAATAAATTCTTCTATACGAAATTGGTAAAGAATAGAAAATCATCAAAAGACCAAAAAAGACAATTCCATAAATGGCCAAAGCGACCATTCCCCTATGTTGTCTAAAAAATAAGAAAAAGAAAACGGGTAAGAGTAGATAGGAATAAACGGATACTAAATAAAAAAGCTTTTCTATGACTTTGGATTTGACCCAAAAATAGAAAAACTTTTAAGATTTAACAATCGGGAGCTAATTAATCTTCCCATCCGAAGATTCCACCGGTTTCAACGGTAGTTTCTCCCCAATGCCTTGAATTCCTTTTCATAACAGTAACTTGTTTAATTTGTACAAATCGATTGAGTTGTAAAAATTGAACTTTCATTAGTGGATTTCCACAGCTGCCTAAAGGCTACTTCCCTTTATGATTCTTATGAAATGCAGGTACAGAGCGGGTTTGACGTATTTTTTCATGAAATTTATCTAAGATAAATTGAGTAGTTTAACTAATAAATTTCAGTATTTTTACTAGTAATATTCCTAAAATATTAAAGGACTTTTCCCATCTCGTTCTATAGTAGAATAACGATTCAATTATTTTAAAAAAGTTGATTGACGTCCGGATTTCGCGTTGGTCTTCAAAGGATTTGGAATCAGGTTTTGGACGGTTCCTCTTTCGAGGAGCAGGATATTGGATGTTTGAGGGGCTGATCCTCGTCAATCAACTACTACAAATCTATAGCTGGTGGGTTCTTCGCGCAAGGGCAAGTATGCCCGGTTTTCAGGGTGCGGGATTTACGGGTTTACTCGTAGGTTTACGAGTTTGGAGAAGCAGGGATTGGGGAAGGTGATTGGAAAGGGTGGCTGAAAATTGGTGGTTAAATGAAGGTGGGGTTTAGGGAATCCGGATGGATGAAAGCTTTTGATTTGAAGTGAAATTTCTCTGAAAACGCGATTTGGGCCGGCTTCGACTTCCCGCCCGCGGGGCCCTCCCTCCCCCGCCTTCCAACCTTCCGTTTTTTTTGCCCTGGCAATGACTGTCCTGGACGCTTAAAGCATCATTTTTTTTAGTCAACACCCTCCCTCTGCCCGGCTACCGGTTGTTCAGCTAATTTCTCTCTCTCATCAATGGAGCTCCGGATGATCGATCAAAACACAAATCTCCTTTACACGGAAGCCAAAACCATGAGAAAAAAACGATTTTTACCGTTTTTTTCCCCGACCCAACTCGCGGAAAAAACCGCCTAATCCGTTCCCATCACCCGTTCTCCCTCTGATCTTCACACAGCCATGGCCGCGACCATATTCAAATTAACTACACAACCTCCATCACCCTGTTGAGCAGATGTAATGTACTCTCTTACGATATTTGATATCGCTAACCTTACGTTTACCTACGTGATATCCCAGGCAATAAATCCCTTCTTTCACCCAACCCCTTCCCGGCTTTAAACCAGTTACTCTTTTTACCCTTTACCACAGCCAACCATTGATACATTCCCACTCCGTGTCGTGAATATGAAAGAGTGTATTACCCCCACCCTCATATAACTTACCTTTGCTCCCATTGATCTCATATGTACAAAATTCTTCGTGCCATTCTTTTCCTGTTTCCCGCTGAAACGGCCCATTATGTTTCGATGAATGCCCTACGCTTCCTTTGTGCAATCGGCTTTAAAAAAATTATAAGCCTTCTTTTCTCGCCCAGGCCATCCGGGTTATCATGGAACCTTGTTGGACTCAATTTCAGAAATCCCGTGGGACTCGGTGCCGGTTTTGACAAAAACGCAAAATACCTGCGTGAACTGGAAGCCCTCGGTTTTGGTTTTATAGAAATAGGTACCGTGACACCGCTACCACAAGATGGCAACGACAAACCTCGCTTATTCCGCCTCCCAATTGACAAGGCACTTATTAACCGCATGGGATTTAATAACGAAGGCGTCAAAGTAATAGCAATGCGACTGCAGAAATGGAGAGCAAAAAACCCGCACTCCAAACTCATCATCGGTGGCAATATTGGAAAAAATAAAGTTACACCCAATGATGATGCCTGGAAGGACTACGAAATCTGCTTCAAGGAATTGCATCATTACGTGGATTATTTTGTAGTAAACGTAAGTTCACCTAATACCCCGGGTCTGCGGGAACTGCAGGAAAAAGGTTCGCTTCGAAAAATCCTCCGGCACCTGCAAATGATCAATAATGGTAAAGCAATCTCCCGCCCCATATTCCTGAAGATCGCTCCTGACCTTTCAGAAGCCCAGGTAAAGGACGTGGTTGACCTGGCTAACGAGATTAATCTTGATGGGCTGGTGGTCGCTAATACTACTATCAGCAGGGATGGACTCAGCGAAGCTTCCCTTAAAAATGACAGGGAACCCGGCGGACTAAGCGGTAAACCGCTTTTTAATAAAAGCACCTCGCTTCTTCGTTCCATCAGTGAAGAAACAAATGATTCGCTCCCACTCATAGCAAGCGGTGGCATATTCTCTGCTGAAGACGCCCGGGAGAAGTTTGCCGCCGGCGCCTCATTAATACAAGTGTGGACCGGCTTCATTTACGAAGGACCCGGAATAGTAAAAAAAATAGTACGTGGCTTGTAAAACGAATTGAACCATCACCACCACCTGAACGAATTGAACGACTCGAACGACATTGACCGAAAAACCCCTTCCATGCAATTACCTTTTTTTTACACCCCAGACGTTCAACCATCTCAAAAAGAAATCACTCTTGATGAAGATGCATCCAGGCATATTGTTTCAGTACTACGAATGAAGGAAGAAGATCAAGTGCGGCTGACTGACGGATCGGGTCACCTTTTCCTGGCTTCCATAATTGCACCACACAAGAAGCATTGCACACTACGTTTGCTGGGTACCGAATTTCAACCAGCTACTGATACAAAAACAATTATTGCCATTTCACTTATTAAAAATTCAAGCAGATTTGAATGGTTCCTGGAGAAAGCAACTGAAATTGGAGTGAATGAAATTGTTCCCCTGATATGCGAGCGCACGGAAAAAATAAAATTCCGTGGGGATAGAATGCATAACATTTTAGTTAGCGCCGTTCAACAAAGCCAACAATGCTGGCTACCCATTCTTCACCAGCCAATTGGTTTTGAATTATTATTTGCACAACAGGAAATTGTGGAGGCGCCGGGAAAATTCATCGCTCATTGCATGAATTCGGAGAAAAATGATTTGGGAAAAACCGTCCGCCAGCCTGGTGGTGCAAATGTCCTCCTTATCGGCCCCGAAGGCGACTTCACCAGCCATGAAATCAACTTCGCACTTTCAAACAAATTCATCCCCGTATCGCTGGGAAAAAACAGATTGAGAACAGAAACCGCTGGTATTGTTGGCGCAACGCTGCTTGTTACCGGATAGGCTCCATTTCAGTAGTCAGTTCACCGTTGCCGGTTGACAATATCATAGTTATAAGCTGAAACAAAAAATCAATTCTTCCACCAGGAGGTGATCTAAGAAATCAGGTTCTCTCAACGCCTAACTCCTAACCCTAACGCGTTAGAACGGATCCTCATCCCCCTCCAAATCATTCATCTTACTGCCCGTTTGTATATACAATTTCTCACCCCCTCCTCCATCCTCCACTGGTCGCCATCCGCCGGCAGGCAGGCCAATGCTACTGTAAGGATCTTCATCCCAACCGGTAAATTTCTGTATATGAAGCAGGGCTTTCAGCTTTATGGTGTCTAGTGAACCATTCCTGTGTTTTGCAATCTTTACTTCCGTCAGGCCTTTAATGTTATCACCATTTTCATTTGTGGTCATGTCATAGTATTCCGGTCGATACAGGAACATAACCATGTCTGCATCCTGCTCGATCGCTCCTGATTCACGAAGATCACTCAGTTGCGGTACGCGGCTTCCTTCCTTTGCTCCTCTTTGCTCCACTGCACGACTTAATTGAGACAATGCAATGATCGGGACACTCAATTCCTTTGCAAGCGCCTTGAGGTTCCTGGAAATGTTACTGATCTCCTGCTCACGGTTGGCAGTCCTGTTTTCTCCTGTTCCACTCATCAATTGCAGGTAATCAATGATGATCATGCCAATATTATGCTTATTCTTCAACCTGCGGCACTTGGCCCGCAATTCAAAAATGTTGAGAGCCGGTGTATCATCTATAAAGAGCGGGGCCTGGGCGAGACGCTGAATGCCCCGGGCATATAGTTGCTTCATTTCGTGTTCTTCCAGTTTACCCCTTGCAATTTTTTCCAGCCATATTTCGCTTTCGGCAGAAAGTATACGTTGCACCAATTGTCCTGCACTCATTTCCAATGAGAACAAGGCTACAGGTGTTGGCTTTGTAGCATGCATTACGGCATTCCGTGCCAGGTTTAATGCGAACGCCGTTTTACCCACTGCAGGACGAGCCGCCAGGATGATCAGGTCAGTATTCTGCCAGCCATACGTCACACGGTCAAGTGCCGCAAAACCACTGGGTACGCCTGTCACATCTTCATTCTTATGACGCAGGTCTTCTATTCGCTGGATGGTTTTCACCAATACCGAGTCAATGGTGTCAAAATTCTTTCTCAGGTGATTATTCGTGATCTCGAACAATTTGCTTTCCGCCTCGTCCAGCAAATCGAATACGTCAGTTGAATCCTCATATGCATCACCAATGATCTCTCCACTTATACGAATTAATTCTCTCTGGATGAATTTTTGAAGAATGATCCTGGCGTGGGTCTCGATATGAGCTGATGAAACAACCGCATTCGTAAGCTTGGTCACGTAATAAGGACCACCTACCATCTCCAGCTCTTCCTTGAAGCGTAATTCTTCCGCAACGGTAAGGATATCTATCGGCTGGCTTTTATTAGCGAGGCTTTGCATGGCTCCGAAGATTCGCTGATGGGCCTCCACATAAAAACATTCCGGCTTAAGGATTTCAATCACCGCATCAAACGCATTTTTCTCTAGCATGATGGCACCGAGTACGGCTTCTTCAAGGTCTTTGGCCTGTGGCGGTACTTTGCCATAAACCATACTTCCAAGGTCGAGTGTCGATCTTCTTTTCTGCTTCCTGTCTTTGTTAATATTTGTGAAATCCATCGTTCAGTTATAGCGATAAAAAATTAAACCATCAGTTGTACACCAATGACCCTCGGTCTGAATTCCAGCATGATTACAGAAAAAAATTCGGTATGTTGGTTCGGAATGTTCCGGGCAGTCAGGAGCGAAAATAGAATCCAAAATCCCTTAAAAGAAATTTTTCTTTCTGCACATTTTACCCATTTGGAAGTGAGGTTTATCCACAAAATCACCAAAATTTTTTATTAATGAACCCATAGTAATTTAAGAAAAATTACGTAAAGGTTGTGGGAAAATTTTACACAGTTTACTATGGATTTTGTTATAAATACTCTCTTAACCGGTAATAAAATGACAGCCGTTCCATCGGCCCGCTTCTTGCACAATAAATCCGTTCATAGTTAAGTTATATAAATGATCTCGTACCAATAGCTGCTGACGGAGGCGACATTTATCAATAAAAAGTAATGACATGCAGACAATGAAAAAAAGCAGCCACCCTCGTCCTGTACTTTCACAGGCGCAAAACAACACCACCCTTTGGATCGGCCATCTTCAATCAGATCCTAATGATCACTTTGCAGGGCAAACGTTCACCTGTCCGGATGATGGCCAGCTTGATAACATTCAACTTTATTCCGCTGCAGTGCAACATGAAGGTGAGATCATACTCACACTGCATGAATTTGATGCTGTGAATAAACAATGGGGTCCTGCAATTGCCAACTCATCCATTGAAATCAGGCGATCCGATAATGCAAAATGGATTTTGTTTGAATTGCCCCCGGTTGAGCTGAAAAAAAATGCCACCTATGGTTTCCGCGTTCAGGCAAACAAAGCAATGGTTGCTCTTGGTGAAGCTGCAACAGGTACCCGCCAACCATTCACCTTTGGCCATGAATGGAGTGGTGACTCAAGCGATTCACATGGGCATTATTATTCTTATTTCAGCCTGGCGTTTAAGGTGGAAATGTGCGCCTGATCAATAGGCCAAATAATAATGCGCATGCAGTGAAATTGCTTCACTGCCACCCGGCCGATTCATCAAAGCCTTGAACAAACTATCTTCGCACAAATAGTTGCGAATGACCATATCGTATAAATGGCTGAGTGAATATCTTCCGGTAACTGTAGATCCAGAGCGGTTAAGCCGCATCCTGACATCTATTGGATTGGAGGTTGAAAGCCTCTCTTTTTATGAAGAAATAAAAGGTGGATTAAAAGGCCTCGTAATTGGCGAGGTGTTGGCTGCAGAGAAACACCCTAATGCAGATAAATTGTCATTGACCTCAGTGAACATTGGCAACGGCCAACCTTTGCAAATAGTTTGCGGTGCTCCCAATGTGTCAGCCGGCCAGCGGGTAGTAGTTGCTCCGGTTGGAACCACCATCTTTCCCTCATCCGGCGACCCACTTGTTATGAAAGTTGCAAAGATCCGTGGAGTTGAAAGCTTCGGAATGATCTGTGCAGAAGATGAAATTGGTGTCGGCTCCTCACACGCGGGGATACTCGTATTGCAAAAAGATGCAAGGATCGGGCAAGCCGCGAGCGAATATTTCAAACCCTACAGTGACTGGGTCTACGAGATTGGCCTTACCCCGAACCGCATGGACGCCATGAGCCATTGGGGTGTGGCGAGAGACGTATGCGCATATCTTTCACACCATGATAAAAAAGAACTCCGGCCGAAGCTACCCCATTCAAATAATTTCAAAGTAGATAACAATTCTCTGCCAGTGCAGGTTTCGGTAGAGAACATACGGAGTTGTCCCCGATATAGCGGCTTAAGTATAGGCAATATAACCATCGGACCATCGCCAAAATGGTTGCAGGAACGGCTCAGGTGCATTGGCCTGCGGCCTATCAACAACATCGTTGACATTACCAATTATATTCAACACGAAACGGGGCAGCCGCTTCATGCATTTGATCTCGACCAGGTGGCAGGACGCAAAGTGATGGTGAAGAACCTTCCCGAAGGCACGAAGTTTATTACTCTCGATGAAAAGGAACGCAAACTGGGAAAGGATGATTTGATGATTTGTGATGAAAAAGAAGGTATGTGCATCGCCGGCGTTTTTGGAGGCCTTCACAGTGGCGTCACTGAAAAAACGACAAACATTTTCCTCGAGAGCGCTTGTTTTGATCCAATCACCATTCGCAAGACCTCATTCGGCCATATGCTGCGCACGGATGCTGCAAGCCGTTTCGAAAAAGGAACCGATATCTCCGCTACGGTGAATGTGCTAAAAAGAGCCGCCCTACTCATCAGAGAAATTTGTGGCGGTGAGATTGCTTCTGAGATAGTGGATGTTTATCCCATTCCAGCTGACAAAAAAGAGGTGAAAATCAAATACCACTATCTCAAGAAATTGAGTGGTAAAAATTATCACCCTGATGCCGTTCGAAGCATTCTTGAAAGCCTGGGTTTCGAAATAATAAAGGAAGGCATTGATGAACTATGGCTTAAAGTCCCATTTCATAAGCCTGACATCAGTTTAGCGGCTGATATCGTAGAAGAAGTATTGCGTATTGACGGGCTTGATAATATTGACATCCCTCATTCCATTACCATCACCCCGTCCGTGGAAGAAAATTTTGCATTGGAAGCCTGCAGGGAAAAAATTGCAAACTACCTGGTGGGTCTAGGCTTTTATGAGATAATGACGAATTCGATTACGAATTCGGCTTATTTCTCAGAAGAAGAATTGGCCACCTCCGTTAAGATGCTTAACAGCCTGAGCGCGGAACTCAATGTGATGCGGCCATCCATGCTGGAAACAGGACTTGAATCGATTGCCCATAATCTCAATCGTAAGAATAATAATCTAAAATTCTTTGAGTTTGGAAGGACCTATTCAACAACCGGTCCCGGGAAATACGAAGAATTGGATCACCTTTGTCTCTACATCACGGGGGATGCCGAAGAAAGCAGCTGGAGAAAAAAATCTACTCCCTCCGATTTCTACATGCTAAAGGGAATAGTTACCAACGTGTTTTCATCATTAGGCATACATGACGTGAAGTTCGACCGGTTGCAACATTCAAGACTGGAAACTGGCATTGATGGCAGGATGAGAAGTGAAAATGTGGTAATGGCCGGTTCTGTGAAAAAAAATATCCTTACCCGTTTTGATATAAAACAACCTGTTTACTTCGCTGATTTTAACTGGAAACTGTTGAGTGAAGCAGCCGCTGCAAAGAAGCATGTGGTGAAGGCGATTCCAAAATTCCCTGCTGTACACCGCGACCTGGCAATGGTAGTACCGAGAAGCCTTAATTATAGTGAAGTTGAGATGGCGGTGGAAAAGATCAGCTTCAGCAAATTGCAGGAAGTAAAACTCTTCGATATTTTTGAAAGTGATAAATTAGGAAAGGACAAAAAATCCCTGGCGATCAGTTTTACTTTTCTGGATGAAGAAAAAACGTTAACCGATAAAGAAATTGATGCGTGGATGAATAAGATCATGGCGGGGTTGGAGAAGGATTTAAAGGCGGAGATAAGGAAATAAAGTTTTCCGTTTGCCGTTTTGCGAGACCATGGATTGGTATGGGTCATCGGCAGTTAGCGTTAGGGGTTAGGGGTTAGAGGTTAGGGAGACCAGGAGTATCGGTTAGCGTCATAGTGCGTACAATTAAGCTTTTTGATGGAATTCGCTGCTGACAACTGACAACTATCAACTGACGACTGACGACTGGCAACCGCCTTCGGGAACATCGAACAACGAAAATGGACCATCAACTTAAACTCATTCACGACAAGCTAGCGCTCCTGCTGAAACGATTTGCATCACTTCAGCAGGAGAATGTGCAATTGAAGGAAGCGTTGAAGGAGGCAAGGGAAAAGAGTGCGGCACAGGAGGCAGGAATCGAAAAGCTGAAACAGCAGGTTGATGTATTACGTTTTGGTAACACTCAGATGACCACGGAAGAAAAAAAAGAATTTGAAAAAAGAATCAATTCTTATCTCAAAGAGATCGATCGTTGTATTGTAATGCTCGGACAGTGATCAGATTCTTTTTACAAGGTTCATCTTCAACCGTTCGGCATCAGGCCCATCATCATCCTGGAAAAGTTCAACGGTATACCGACCATAAGGAAGATCATTTAAACCGCTCCAGGTAAATTGTTCGTGTTCGTGAACAATCTTCTTTTCGAGTGTACTGCATATGAGCCCCGAATCATCGCGAAGTATGCCACGTAATGGAGTTCCCTGCATTGCACTTAATTCAAGTTGCAGGGCATCGATAAAGTTCGATGGCTTGATTTTGGCGAGCATAGCTAACGTTTTGGCGATTAAACGTTTTTGACAGGAACTGGAAGGATTTTCGAGAAGAATGGATAATAATCCCTAACCGGGACGTACAAGATATTAACAATTTTTCAACTATGCAAGACCCCGAAGAATTAATTGCGGCCACCCTCCTCATTGGCGACAGGAGTTATCGTATTAAAGTGTCTGAAACAGATGAGGAAGCGGTGAGAAAAACGGTGAAGACCATCAATGAAAAGATACTTGAATTTAAGACCAACTTCGCCGGAAAGGATATGCAGGATTATATCGCTATGGTGCTGCTCTGGTACGCGACTGAACAGAGCCATAAGACCAACGAATCGATAGGTCGCGAAGAAATTAATGCACAGCTGAATGCGATCGAAAGGTTACTTGATAAAGCGGATACGGGCAGGTAATAGCCCTTAGCCTGTAGCGGGCAGCCAAAGACGGTAGCTCGTATTCAGCAGCCGGAAGTTCGTAGCCGGCTACCGGCTAATCCCTAGAATCCTTTTTTGGAAAGGACAGCTTCGTCTACCTTCAGCTCCAGCTCTTCTCCACGGATGTTCCTGGCGATGATTTTCCCTTCCGGGTCAAGGAGCAGGTTCTGCGGAATTGCACGTATGCCGTATTGCCTTGCCACTTCATTGTCCCAGAATTTCAGATCGCTTAACTGCGTCCAGGCCAGGCCATCGTCATGAATCGCCTTCATCCATTTATCTTTCTGCCCGGGCCTGTCAAGTGAGATACCAATAATGTGAAAGTTATTATCCTTGTGTTTATTGAAGACTTTTACCACGTTTGGATTTTCAGCGCGACAGGGGCCGCACCAACTGGCCCAAAAGTCGATCAGCACATATTTTCCTTTGAAGGATGATAGGGTTACGGGCATGTCCAGTGTATCATTCTGAGTAAAATCCATCGCATACCTTCCAATTCCCGTTTTCTTTGCAATTTCTATACTTTCTTTAAGGCTTACTGCCGATGGCCACTCCTTCGTTTGCTTTGGAAGAAGTTCAAATAAGGGATCAACCTTATCAGGATTCATATCCCAGCCTGCATATTGCTGTAGTATATAAACCGCGATGGGGGATGAAGGATGTGATTTAATATATTGAGCATATACCTTTTCCTTCTTCTCTTCATCAATTTGATCAAGTTGTTTCTCAATCTGTTCCATTCCTGCCGTATTTTTCTCTTTCCTGAAATCAGAGTAAGAAGCATACAGCGGAGGTAGTTTATCATCATATGGCTTTGTTTGGCGTATGAGTGCTGCATACTCCTGGTGAGCCTTTGATTTTTTCACCCTGATGTTGCTGAATGAGTCGCTGGAGGAAACGGTCTGTTTTCCCGGCTCCAGGAAAATGGCTGCCATGTCACGCCGTCCATTCAATACAGGACGCTTGCCGGTACCCATCTCGGCAAATTTCACCCTTAACCTGGCCAGCACAGGTTCAAATAATGACCCGGTGAATTTGTATTTACCGTCAATCAATTGCGTACTGTCAATAACGTTCTCTCCGTTTACCCTGTATTGCAAGTACACCCATTCAACCTTTGAAGTATCCGGCAAATTGGAAATCTTCCCATTCAAACTGAACTTCTTTCCGGTTTCCTGTTCCTGCGCAAGGCCAAATACCGGCAATAAAAGAAGAATGAGTATGATGTTTTTCATGATGATAATTTTTAAAAATACAAGTTACGTTAAATGATAAACATGAAGGCATGGTAAGTGTTCAACGACCTAATAACTATGTGAAAGGCACATGAGCATCAATTTCTTCCATAACTTCCAGTTTTGTATCTTCGCTCCTACCTGTTTTTTGCGGGTACTCTGCTTAATATTTTGATTTGCAGAACAAACGATACCATTTTGGAACACATTAAACAACCGATTCATGGATCCGAATATTATTTCTATCATAATAGGAACTGGCGCTTTTATTCTTGGAATTGTCCTGGGTAAAATCATCTTCTCAAAAAACACCAGGAGAAAAATAGAAGAAGCAGAACTCCAATCACAATCCATCATTAAAGAAGCCGAACTCAGGGCAGAAACCATTCGCAAGGAAAAAGAACTCGAAGCCAAAGAGAAGTTCGTGCAAATGAAATCAGCACACGACCGGGAAGTACTCGAGCGCAACAGGAAGATCAATGAGAGTGAAAACAGGATTCGCCAAAAAGAACAATCCATCAATCAAAAAGAGGCGGGTCTTGAAAAGCAGGTAAAGGAAAATGAGGCGATCAAGGAAAATCTAAACCGCCAGATCGAACTCGTGAACATTAAGCGAACAGAACTCGAAAAACACCAGGAAGAACATATTCGTCGGCTTGAAAAAATTGCCGGCCTCTCTGCCGATGAAGCAAAAGCTCAGTTAGTAGAAAGCCTGAAAAACGAAGCTCATACACAGGCCATCGGCATCCAGCAGGAGATCATTGACGAAGCCAAGCAAAAAGCAAATAAAGAGGCGAGAAAGATCGTCATACAAACCATTCAGCGTACCGCTGCGGAGCAGGCCATAGAAAACTCTATAACCGTTTTCAATCTCGAGAGCGATGAGATCAAAGGCCAGATCATTGGCCGTGAAGGGCGAAACATTCGCGCTATCGAGGCAGCCACCGGGGTTGACCTGATCGTGGATGATACGCCCGAAGCGATACTTCTCTCCTGCTTTGATCCGTTGCGAAGAGAGATTGCACGTTTGAGTTTGCAACGACTCGTTACCGATGGTCGCATTCACCCTGCCAGGATCGAGGAAGTGGTGGAAAAAACGCGTAAGCAGATCGAGGACCAGGTGATGGAAATTGGAGAAAGAACCGTGATTGAGTTAGGCATTCACGGCCTGCACAAAGAACTGGTAAGAATGGTGGGACGTATGCGTTTCCGCTCTTCTTATGGCCAGAACCTGTTAATGCATAGCCGCGAGACGGCCAATCTTTGCGCGACGATGGCAGCAGAGTTGGGCCTCAATCCTAAACTGGCTAAAAGGGCGGGGTTGTTGCATGACATTGGCAAGGTTCCCGATGAAGAAAGCGAACTCAGCCATGCCTTGCTAGGCGCTAAGCTGGCGGAAAAATATGGTGAAATACCTGCGGTAGTTAATGCTATAGGCGCTCACCATGATGAAATGGAAATGCAATACGTGATCTCACCCATCGTGCAGGCCTGTGACGCCATCAGCGGCGCCAGACCCGGAGCACGCAGGGAGATCATGCAACAATACCTGCAACGTATCAAGGACCTCGAAAACCTCGCACTCGCCTATGGCGGGGTGGAAAAAGCCTATGCCATCCAGGCCGGCCGTGAATTGAGAGTGATCGTGGAGGCTGACAAGGTGAGTGACCAGGATTCAGAACGACTTTCCTTCGAAATAGCCCAGAAGATCCAGACTGAAATGACCTTCCCCGGGCAGATCAAGGTGACGGTAATCAGGGAGAAGAGGACGGTGAATGTTGCCAGGTAATGGAATTGGGAATTGGGCAGTTACTAAATAATTGAAGTTTCATCTCTCACCTCGCAGGATGGAAAATTAAAACGTTTAGCAACTGCCATATTTCAAATTCCATTTCCTACCGCACTTGTCAGCCAGTCAGCCTCAGCTACTGCAGAATTGAGTTCTCGTCCCAAATTCCCAATTCCTAATTCCATGTAATCGCTAAGGCGCTAAAGTTTCTTTGCATTTATACGACTAAAACCCTTACCTTTGCCATCCTTAAAAACATCGTCATGAACGCTATCGAATACGTGCAGGAGCAGTTGTCACCAAAGAAAGAATTCCCCAAATTCAGGGCAGGTGACAATATCACCGTTAATTACAAGATTATCGAGGGTAATAAAGAAAGGATTCAGTCATTCAAAGGTGACGTGATCAAGCGCCAGGGAACAGGCAGAACGGCCAGTTTCACAGTACGTAAGATCTCTGATGGTGTAGGGGTTGAAAGGGTTTTCCCGTTCTATTCACCAAACATTGATTCAATATTGTTGAATAAAACAGGTAATGTGCGCCGTGCGAAACTGTTCTACCAACGCAAACGAAGCGGTAAGAGCGCAAGGATTCGTGAAAAGAGACAAGCTGTAGCTACTACCGTAGCTGAATAAGCAATATGGAAATTGATTATATGACCCGGCTTTGGCCGGGTCTTTTTTTGGCCACCCATTTAGTTTGGCATTAGGAATTGGGAATAGGAGTTTGGCAGTTGCTAAATGGATTAAGTTTCCTTCCAGGGAGGTGAGAGAGGCAATTTCAATTATTTAGCAACTGGCAAATTCCCAATTCCCAATTCCCAATCCCCAATTCCCAATAATCGCTATCTTTGCACCCTAATATCAACTATACCATGATACAATTTAATCTGCTGGGGATGTTGGGTACCAACGAAATCATCATCATCCTTGTGATCGTGCTGCTCCTTTTCGGAGGCCGCAAGATCCCTGAGCTGATGAGAGGATTAGGTAAAGGCGTGCGTGAATTCAACGATGCCAAGACCAATGTGAAGAAGGAAATTGAGGAAGGCGCTAATGATTTAAAAACTCCTTAAGATCCGGTCAGCCGGTCTTCTTCCATAATTCATCGAAAAGAAAAACAGTTTGTTTGAGTTTTCTTCCATTCCACATTACCATGAATCACTGAAGGAAGGAACGACAAGCTGCGAGCTTGCGGTCACTCATTACCTTGACAAAATAAGCTCTCACGCAGCGCTAAACGCGTTTGTGAATGTGTATGCAGACGAAGCCTTACTTCGTGCTCGTGAACTTGATAAACAACGAAAGAGCGGCATGCCCATCACGCCTTTGCATGGAGTGGTTATTGGTATCAAGGACGTGATTGCTTACGAAGGCCATACCCTGACCGCCGCTTCCAACATTCTTCGCGCAAACCCTGGCCAACCGCGTTCTAAGGATTTTACCAGCATTTATTCTGCTACAGCGGTCACACGCTTACTCGAATCTGGCGCCATCCTTATAGGTAGTTTAAACTGCGATGAATTCGCTATGGGTTCAGCCAATATACATTCTGCCTATGGCAAAGTACTCAATGCCCTCGATACGGACCGCGTACCGGGAGGTTCTTCGGGAGGTTCAGCGGTAGCGGTGCAGGCAGGGCTGTGCATGGCTTCCCTCGGTAGCGATACAGGAGGATCAGTGCGCCAGCCGGCCGACTTCTGTGGAATCATTGGCTTTAAACCTACCTATGGTACAATCTCACGCTATGGCCTGGTGGCTTATGCTTCATCGTTTGACCAAATTGGCATATTTGCCCGGACCATTGCGGATGTAGCTATCCTGATGGAGGTGATGGCGGGTCCTGATGAATTTGATAGTACCGCCGCCGCCAGGGTTCCTGACTTTTCCTCCTATTCCTCCTCAGGCAAAAAATATTACCGCATTGCCTGGTTTCCCGAGGCTCTGCATCATAAAGGAATTGACCCCGTTATTTCATCGAAGATCAAAGCTGTACTTGAAGAGCTGGCTTTAGCCGGTCATACGGTGGATCCTGTGCAATTTGAGCTGCTTGACTACCTTGTTCCCGCCTATTACGTTTTAACTACGGCTGAAGCATCCTCTAACCTCTCCAGGTATGACGGCGTGCGGTACGGCTTCAGGGCTATGAATACCGGAATGGAGCTAAATGACCTCTATGTTAACAGCAGAACGGAGGGTTTTGGTCAGGAGGTAAAGCGCAGGATCATGCTCGGAAGCTTTGTTCTAAGTGCCGGGTATTATGACGCCTATTTTACACGCGCTCAAAAAGTTAGGAAAATCCTAAAAGAAAAAATCGAATTGATCTTCAGCGCATATGATTTCATAATTCTTCCCACCTCACCCTTCACCGCTCCACGTTTCGAAGAAATGGCCGACCCAATTGCCGTGTATCTTGCTGATATTTATACTGTTATCGCCAATCTTGCCGGAATTCCCGCCATTTCTCTGCCCCTTTTCTGGCACAATAATGGCTTACCGTTCGGCCTGCAAGTAATGGCAGAACGGTTCAATGAGGTATCTTTGCTACACTTTTCGGAAATGCTTATGCAGGCAGGTAAAGAGCCACTTTAGACCTTTGCGGGATAGTGAGTTTGATTACGTTTTAAAATCTCCTGTGATGATAAAAAAATTATTTGTTGGAATATACCTTCTCTCACTCGTAGCCTTTGCACCTGCCGGTAGAGCAGAAAGCAATTTCGATATTCAAATGCCCCTGTCAGATACCACTGACTTAGAGGATTCGGCTTCAACTATTACGGTATTGAATGATCCCAAAGCGGCTTTCAAAGATTTATATATTAAATCAAATGACGGATTGAATGGTGTTCAGCTCAATCCCCTCGCTATGTCATTTGTGGAAGGCTATATTGCCAGGTTCGAGAAAAAGATGACCAATCTCAAAACAACGGCGAAGCCTTATTTCGATATCATGGATAATATTCTCACACAGCATGGACTTCCAAAGGAATTGAAGTACCTGGCAGTGATTGAATCAAACCTGAAGCTGAACGCGAGGTCATGGGCCGGAGCAGTAGGCCCCTGGCAGTTTATGCCAGCCACGGCGAGGAACATGGGTCTTAAAGTGAGTGGCAAAGTAGACGAGCGTAAGGATTTTACAAAAAGTACGCATGCGGCTTCAAAATACCTGAATCTCCTGTTTGAAATGTACGGTGATTGGCTGCTGGTGGTGGCTGCCTATAACGGCGGGCCGGGGGCAGTAAATTCAGCCATCAGGAAGAGCAAAAGCCGGGACTTCTGGACTTTGCAGAAATACCTGCCAACGGAATCAAAGAACCATGTAAAGAAATTTATCGCCACCCATTACCTGATGGAAGGCCAGGGTGGAATCGCTACCGTAACGAAGGCGGAAGCTGAAAATTATACCGAGACGGCGCCCGCAAAGATGGAAGGTGCAAAAGTTCAGTCCATTTCAGGTCGTTATAATGCATCAGTGCTGGCGAAGCATATTTCCATGGATCTCGCTACATTCAATAAAATGAACCCGAATTTTGACCGGCACGTTGCATCAAACGGTGTTTATGAATTGCAGTTGCCGGAAGATAAAATGGCGATCTTTCTTGAAAGGAAGTCGGATATTTTGAATGAAAGCATGGCGTTGCTCCTGGAAATGTAATCTAGCCGCCATTGGGAATTAGAGGTCACCTCCCTTGTCAGGTTCTGTTGACAACTGACCACCGACATCTATTAAGAATTGACCTCAGTTTGCAGGTTCTGCCGACAACCATCAACCAAATTGGGTAGTTGACTCATTGACTCATTAACCAATTACATTCAATATCGCTTCCGCCTTCACCAGGCACTCCTCCCATTCTTTTTCCGGATCGCTGTAAAATGTAATTCCCGAGCCTGCCTGGAATGACAGGTAATGACTGGTGGCGTTGTACATCACACTGCGAATGACGACATTAAAATCGAAATCGCCATTGGGCTCCATATACCCTACTGCACCGGAAAATATGCCCCTTCTGGATGGTTCATATTCTTCGATCAATTCAATCACCCGCTTTTTTGGTGCTCCTGTCATTGAACCCATGGGAAACGTGGCTTCGATGATGCTTTTGAAATCAGTACCTGGTTTCAATTCTCCACTTACAGTTGAAATCATTTGATGTACCTGCGGAAAGGTGTAAATGCCAAAAAGCTCATCTACCTTGACGGTGCCTTCCCTGCAAACCTTTGAAAGGTCATTTCGCACGAGGTCTACTACCATTACATTCTCTGACCGATCCTTTGTGCTGTTTTCCAATTGCCTCCTGCTTTCCTCATCTTCTGCCGGCGTTGGTTTCCTTCCTGAGGTGCCCTTGATCGGCTGGGAGAGAACATGACTGCCTTTCTTAGCCAGGAAGCGTTCAGGACTGGCACAGATGAGCCACTTGTCATTCATGCGGTACAAGGCTGAAAAAGGACTGGGTGAAATGCTGACCAGTGAGGTATAAATGGAAACAGGGTCTACTTGCGCCTCCAAGCTGTATATTTCCTGGCAGAAATTGATCTCATAACAATCGCCGCGAAGGATGTGGCCGCGAAGTTTTTCAATGATGGAAATGTATTCATCGCGTGGAATTCGATAATTCAGTGTCCCCACGGTTCCGCCTGTGCTTATTCTGCCTTGTGGAGTTGAATGTATGGCATTAAATACCTCATCAGGATAGCTGGCCTCAATTTGCATTTCATGCTCATTGAAACGAATGAGCACCGCCGGCTGAAAGAAATAGATGCAGGGAAAACCAATTGCATCGGGACGCGTAGAGGGTGCAAATCCAAGATGTTCCTTAAGATCATACGACAGGTGGCCGAATAGCCAGCCGGGCTGATCCTGCATGAACTGTTGCAACTCGCTGAGGGAATCACTTGCGATACTCCTATCTATACCTGCAGCAAGAATGCATTCCTGTGAATGGGGAGTGAGCTGGTATTGGTGGTTATCTAAAAAACAAAAAGTGCCGAACTGTTTTGCCCAGTTCAACACTTTCTCCTTTATTTTTCCAAATTCCTTTACCGGAAATGTGGAAGTGAAACGTGTACTATTGTTCAATTTTTTTTTACCGGTTAATAATCATCAGTTTCATCATCAAATGAATCTCCATCATCAGAGAACATGTCTTTGAATTCATCATCTACTTTAAAGTCATCATCATCAGCGAGACCTTTCTTTCCTGCAACAATTCCACCTTTCTTTCCTTTTGACTTAGGAATGTCAAATTCTTCGAAGTCAGGATCCCATTCTTCTTCTTCCTCTACTTTCTCCCAATCATCTACCACATCATCAGCTTCATCGTCATCATCCTCATCTTTTGATTTTTTAGTTGAAGCCTTTGCTCCTTTCTTTGGAGAAAGTTCAAGTTCATCATCTTCCAATACATCATCATCTTCATCCACTTCCTCATTCTGCTTTTTAGGCTTTGAAGATTCCTTCTTGGGAGAGGGTTTTTCGGGACTTGTTTTCCCTGTTATTTTTTTACCATTGCCTTTTGCCATTGTCTGATAGGGTTATGAGTGTAAAATTTCAGCGAAGTTTTTAATCCTCCAAATTTTTAATTCTTTTTTTTTGGTTAATACTGGTTCTTAAAAAAAGAACCCCTGATCGCCAAAATTATGCTATATGTCAAATGCTGATTATCTGCTCCCGGCCCGGTCCATTTGAAATATAATTGATATTAACCCCCAGAAAATTATTGATAAATTCCACATAACTCTTCATTTTCGAAGGTAAGTCATTAAAGGAGCGAATGGCATCGGTTGGCTGGTTCCAACCCGGAAAGGTCTGGTAAACGGGTTCCACCTTCAGGCGATCGAGGCGGAAGGGGATTTCCCTGCTTTCTTTTCCATTAATAATGTAGCTGGTGCAAATATCCAATTCAGCAAATGCATCAAGCACATCCGCCTTTGTCATGACGATCTTGGTCACGCCATTCACCATGCAGGCAAATTGAAGGGCGACCAGGTCAATCCACCCGCAGCGGCGGGGGCGGCCCGTGGTAGCGCCAAACTCATTGCCGATCTTTCTTAGCTCCTCCCCTTTTTCGTTTTCCAATTCGGTGGGGAAAGGACCACTTCCCACGCGGGTGCAGTAAGCTTTGGTAACTCCAATTACGTCGCGGATCTTTTGCGGAGCGATGCCAAGGCCTGAACAAACGCCGGCGGAAATGGTATTGGAAGAGGTAACAAAGGGAAAGGTTCCAAAATCAATATCAAGCATGCTTCCCTGAGCGCCCTCCGCAAGCACGCGTTTTCCTTTTGATATCTGTTCATTTACGAAGTACTCCCCGTTTACAATGTTCAATTGTTTGAGGAATTCCAGGGCTTCGAACCATTCCTCCTCCATGGAGGAAATATCTTCATTGAAGGCGAAGTTGTCAAGAAGTTTCTGGTGTTTCAGCCTAAGCTTTATATAAGCCGTCGTGAAATTTTTATCGAGGAGGTCGCCCACACGCAAACCATTGCGCCCGGTCTTGTCCATGTATGCGGGAGCGATGCCTTTGAGAGTAGAGCCGATTTTTTGCTGTCCTTTGGAAAGTTCGGCGGCTTTATCCAGGGCCCGATGGGTAGGGAGAATGAGATGGGCGCGCTCGGAGATAAAGAGATTTTTCTTGAGGTCAACGCCAAACGAAGCTACGGTATCGCATTCGCGTTTGAGGGTAACGGGATCGAGCACCACACCATTGCCAATCAGGTTGATCTTATCGGGCTGAAAAACGCCGGAGGGAATTTGGTGAAGCACTACTTTTTTCTCGCCAACGTAGAGGGTATGGCCGGCATTGGGTCCGCCCTGGAACCTGGCTACGAGATCATAATCTTTCGCGAAATAATCAACTATTTTACCTTTTCCTTCATCACCCCATTGGAGGCCTAGAATAACGTCTACCATTGCATGAATTTTATCGGTTTCCGGGTACATGTGGAGACCGGCCGCAAAAATAAGGTGAAGGGGAACAGGGTGCGAATTAATTTGTAAAGGGAGAATAGGGACCGCATTGTTTAGGCCAATGTTCCATTACAATACTAATGGCAATGATTAAGTTGTATTTCCCCGAAACCTATCTTCCGTAGGAACACCTCATGGGTAGCTCAAAAAAATTTAAACGCGGGCGGCGTTCCATCGGAACGCCTCGTGCCAGGCCCTCGAAATTTAAAAACCCATATAATATTTATAACCCGCCGATTTTCT
>Ga0196972_1000474_pt1 | contig 20932 bp, 20 predicted proteins | sample S1v_2013CmetaG_FD_148618 | JGI IMG/M metagenome (GOLD analysis project Ga0196972, IMG submission 148618) | Soil microbial communities from Anza Borrego desert, Southern California, United States - S1+v_20-13C | ecosystem: Environmental > Terrestrial > Soil > Desert | place: USA: California...
GCTGTATTGCCTCCTGTGACAAAACACCGCTTGCAGACAAGCCCTGTCCCATTCTGGTAACAATAAGATGCTTCTCCTTATGACCGAAGCAACCCTTATTGTATTCACACAATAATAGTCTCATGGAATTAGTTCCAATATCTATGGCTGCGATTTTCCTCATGATATTCTCCTTTATATGAATCAAAAAACAATACTGTCAGCAAGCCGACAGTATTAGTATAATCTTATATATGATTTCTAACTCAAAGCCTAAAACTTTGAAGCTCCGTCACTTTTTCTATAGCCGCCGCCGCTTCTCTTGGAGTCCGTACTTTTCTTTAATTGCTGCAGCTTTTCATCACTGTCCTTTAAAAACTTAGCCAATCTATCCTCAAAGGAGTCTGCTTGGTTCTTTCTGAATTCATTATTCCAATCTATTTCAACAGGTCGTGTATTCTTCTTACGCTCTTGAGCTTGCTTGATTGACAAGTTTATCTTGCCATCCTTTTCAACTGTAAGCACCTTGACCTTTACTTTATCTTTTTCTTTAATATAATTTTTGATATCTTTTACATAAGTATCAGCAATCTCTGAAATATGAACCAGACCGGTTTTCCCTTCAGGCAACTGTATAAAGGCGCCAAAGCTTGTTATGCTGGCTACAACCCCTTCAATTACCTTCCCTTCCTCTATAGGCATACTAAAAAAATCCTCCTTTAATTTGCAATAAAGCTAATATGGATATAATATATCAATAAGTGCCGCGGTGTCAATATTATACCTAATTATCTCCTCCCTGCAAATCTTTGTCCGACTCAGACTGATTAATATAAACCTTTTCTCCCGGCTTCACCAAACCCAATTGCTCCCTCGCCATCTTCTCTATATGCTCGTCGGTAGCAGCACTTTTAATCATTTCCATAAGCTTTTGATTCTCAAGCTTGATGCCTTCTACCTTTTGGGTTTTCTCTTTTTGAACTGCAATGAGTTTGCCAATGGTCACCTGCTGGTTAATCACAGTAACAACCGCATAAATTACAAAGGCAGTCATCAAAAGTCTTTTTATATTGATTTTGGCAGCTTTCATTCAATCACTTCCGTAAATAAATTTCATCCTTTGCGATTCCAGCTGATTACATTATATGCGTAAGCCAACTTTGTTGCCATTACATTATATAAAAAATACCTATACAAATCAAACTATACAGTTATTGTTATTTCGACATTTTGATCAAAATCCCTCTATTGCCTATTCCTATTTTTTTTGATGATCAAATTATAATATCGCTTGCTGTCATTCACTACAACACCAGGCAGCTTCTTAAGTTTGGATATTCGAACCCTTTTTCGGGTTAGATACTGCCACAGCTTGGATAATGGATGCCACAGCAGATTAAATAAAAACCTAAAGGGCAATATCAAAATGTTGTTTGTTGTCTTAAAAAAGAATACTACATTTCTTTTGATAAATTGAAATAATGCCACTGCAATCCTGCTCAGAATCTTGTCATATAAGAAAAAGCCTACAATAAAACCAATAAAGACGTAAGCCCTAATATCTCCGTAATTGCTTGAGAAAATAGCCCATAGCACCACGATCAAGGCTGCAGCAAGAAATAAAACATCCCAAACAGAAGTGATGAAGCGATCGACCTGCCTGGAGCCTTTAAGGACTCTGTAAATGTCATATAATATTCCAATTATTATTCCGCCGTATACTGTAAACATAAAGACAAAGCTTTGAAATTCTACAGTTTCCATAAACATGCCCCCTTATTTCAATATATTGTGTAGCAATTAACCTATTATGCAAAGCAAATATGATTAAAGCAATTTGCATATCATGTATAGGGCGCAAATTGCGCTCACACAATAACAAATTGCTTTTGAAAGGCTCAGCATTCTACTTTTGTTAATTCCCCAATCTATTTGAAAATATTGCTGAAAAAACCACCGGTCTTTTTATTGTCAGCTTTGTCTGTATAGTTGCAGCCTATAATGTACCCTTCGATATTTAAATTCCCATCTTCAACATTTAATTTGTTGATATGTAAATTTGCACCCTTTAGTATCAATCCGCCCATTTCTGTATTTAATATGATGGTGTTCTCATCAAAGCTTACTACATCCCTAACTCCAGTGATGTTAAGCTTCTCTCTGCTTTCCATAAATACATTGTGAGGTTTTGTCTTTATTAGCTTTCTTTCTTCCATAAAAAAAACCCCCTATTCTATAATTAACCGATCAAAGTCAGCAAAAAGCTCAGCTGATTGTCTATAACTATATATATGCAGAGGGTTTTACCTATTATTCAATTATTCTATACATTTCTTTAGCGGCTTCCTTGCTTGCCTTGTCCGTAATATCAAGGACTTCAGCCTTTATAGAACGTTCCCCAAAGACAATCTCGACCACATCGCCGATTTTTACATTCGCACTTGGTTTTGCCTGTTTTCCGTTGATGTATACCTTCTCCCCTTCGCAGGCATCTTTGGCTACCGTACGTCTTTTTATCAGGCGGGAATTCTTTAGGAATTTATCTAATCTCATATTTTCACTTCCTAATCCTTATATAATGGGCGCTATAGGACTTTATTAATATATTGTTTTTATTGCTATTCTATACTTCCTATAACCTGCACAAAAGCATTTGCAGCGATAAAAAACAAAAATCAGGTTATCCACCTGATTTTTGCTCTGAATATGTACTATTATTTGTTTACTAAGTCTTTTAAGTCCTTGCCAGCCTTGAAAATTGGAGCCTTTGAAGCAGGAATTTGGATTTCTTCTCTTGTTCTTGGGTTTCTTCCTACTCTTGCTGCTCTTTCCTTAACTTCGAATGTACCAAATCCAACTAGTTGAACCTTGTCACCCTTAGCAAGTGCTTCTTGAACGCTGTCCATAAATGCTTTCAGAGCCTTTTCAGTATCCTTCTTTGTTAATTCGCTTTTTTCTGCCATGCTTGTAATAAGTTCTGCTTTATTCATTTTATATTCCCTCCATTTTTTATAATGAATTCCTATTAGCATATTCTCTATGTTTGCCAAAAATCCTTCTTTAGAAACGCTAAATTTGTTCATTTTTGTAATATTTTTATTGTTTTTGCTTGATTCCACAGCTCATCCATTTCCTGCAACGTCATTTTATCAATATTTTTACCGTTTTGCAAGGCTGTTTCCTCAATGTATCGGAACCTTTTTATAAATTTATCAATGGTTCCGCGAAGGGCAAGTTCAGGTTGGATTTTCAAAAATCTAGCTACATTTACGACAGCAAACAACAAATCTCCAATTTCTTCTTCTATTATTTGTTTATTTCCTGTATTATATACCTCTTTTACTTCCTCTAATTCTTCATCAACCTTTGCAATTGCGTCCTTCACATCATCCCAGTCAAATCCGACCAGGGCTGCTTTCTGCTGAACCTTATAGCTTCGCATCAGATTGGGTAGGGCTTCAGGTATGTCTATCAAAGTTTGTGTATAAGTCGTGATTCCCTTAAGCTTTCGCTTGGAAGCCTCCCAGCTCTCCAAAGCTCCGCTTTCAGAGGTTGCTATAACATCTCCAAAAACGTGAGGGTGCCGCTCAATCAGTTTTTCTACTATGCCTGTTATGATATCATGGATATCAAATTCTCCGTCCTCTTTGGCTATCTGAGCATGGAAGACCACCTGCAACAGCAGGTCGCCAAGCTCCTCAACCAACAGATCTATATCATTCTTCTCTATGGCCTCCAGCACCTCATAGGTCTCTTCCAGGAGGTAAGGCTTCAAGCTGTCACGTGTCTGCTCCCTGTCCCATGGGCAGCCACCCTCATCGCGAAGCTTCGCCATAAGCTGCACCAAATCATCCATTGTCTTGAACTTTGTATCCTCTCCTATTGGAGGTATATATACACTTGTGAGATAGTCCACCCAGTCAATCCTATCCAACTCGTACAGCGGCAGTTTCTCAATACGCTCTAGGTCCTTTACCCCGGCAGCCTTGATAATATAGATTTCCGTATCATCCTTATAAAGCTCCATCAGCTTGAGCTTAATCTCGGAAGCTACAAATCGGCTGTATACCTGAGTAATGATATTACCGCACCGGAAGTCTGGTTTTTGTATATCTAAGCTTAAGCCGTCTATGATTTTCAAGCCGTATGCAGGATCTATCTTCAGAGCAGTAAGTATTGAGTCTATGAAACTTACCGCAGGTACAATTTCTATCTGGATATCCTTCTCAGCTTTCGTCAGAATCAATTCAACACTTTTTTCCGCTACCATAGGATGTCCCGGCACGGCATACACTACCACCTTGTCCTCTTGGCAGCTATGTATGACTCTTTCACTTATTTTACTATAAGTATCCTCAAAGGTCTGTGCGGTATCATAAATATCATCACAGATTGTGAAGCCTATGCCCAAGGATCTTATATAATCCACAGTTGGATGCTTTTCTGTTCTTAGAATGAGGATGTCCGCTGACTTAAGCTGCTCCACAGCAGACAAGGTCAACTGTTTGTAATCTCCCGAGCCTAGCCCGATAATGATTAGTTTTTTCATTTGTATCTCCCCTTTGTACAGGATGTGCCTTTATTTCAACAATCCCTTTTTCTTCAGGATTTTTGAAAGTTTGCCTCCTCCAGGCGCCATTTGCAGTTCTTCCAAAGTTATTCCCTTAATCAGCAGCAACACAATTCCGTAAACTGAAGCCGCCAATAGTATACTCACTAATGCCGCTATAGACTTTCTGTCTAATAAAAGGAAGGCATATTTATATGTAAAGTATGCCGTAGCAGTCATCGCCGCTGTTGCAAGCACTGGCTTTAACACCAGTTGCTTGTAATTAAAGCTCTTTTTCTGATACCTGATAATAGCGCTTAGGTTGAGTATAGATGCAATGGCATAGGCTGCTACTGTTCCGATTGCGGCACCTCTTACGTTGATATATGGAATTGAAGTCAGTGCATAAGTCAAAACAATCTTGGCGATGGCTCCGATAGCCAGATTTACAACAGGCACCTTTTCCTTGCCCATGCCCTGCAAGATTGCAGTCAAGGTCTGAACCAGCGTGAGGAATATTACAGCAGGAGCCAAATACATGAGTGCTGTAACTACCGTATTAGGTTCTGTCGGATAAGCAATTGTCATAATTGGGTCTGCCAAAATAAAGAGTCCAAGGGCGGCAGGCAAGCCCATAATCAAGCTGACTCGGATTGCCAGCTCAGATTTTTTCTCAACGGAAGCCAAATCCCTTCTTGTAACAGACTCGGATATTGCCGGTACAAGGCTGGCTGCCAAAGATATTGTAAGCACCTGTGGAAGGTTGATAAAAGGCATTGCCATTTGTGTCAACTGACCATACATGCTGACTGCACTTTCCAAGGAATATCCCGCAGCCTGCAATCTGTCCATAATGATCATAGAATCCAAAAGTCCCATAATAGGCATGACACTGCTGCCTATTGTAATAGGTATTGTAAAAACAATCAGTCTCCGCAATATGCTTAATGCAGATTCCCTCTTCTGATTTAAGTTTTCGCCTCCTGAGTCCCTGTTTGGCTTATATCTGAAATAAATATAAAGCAACGTGACTACACTTACTACTCCACCAACAGTCGTACCTGCTACAGCACCGCCTGCGGCCTGCTGGAAGCCTAAAGGCAGAAGCATAACAGCCAAAACGAATCCGAATATTACACGGCCCAACTGTTCCAGTACTTGAGATACTGCGCTGGGTGTCATATTCTGCATGCCTTGGAAATATCCCCTCAAAGCCCCGGTCACAGAGAATAAAAATACGGATGGTATAACATAAAGTATAGCAATATAAGAACCCGGATTATTCAACAAATCGGCTATGTTTTTCGCATAGATAAATAATACTGAGGAGAAAAATAATCCGACGATAGATATAAAGGTTAATGCTACTCTAAATATTTTTTTGGCTTCGTCGCTTCTACCCATTTCCAGTTTTTCAGCAGTCAGCTTTGATATCGCTATGGGTATCGCATAGGCTGATACGGTCAACGCCCAAGTATATACTGTATAAGCAGTGCCATAGTAACCCATCGCCTCTGAACCAATGATCCGGCCTAAGGGTATCCTATAAATGGCCCCTAAAATCTTTGTAATTAACCCGGCAGCCGCCAATATAGCTGCGCCTTTTATAAAGGATTGCTTTCTTATTTCCATTTTGACCTCCCAAATGAACTGAAGATAAACCACTCGTGTAATGCGCAGCCTTGCTTGCTGAACATTATATATTTTAGCACATCTCATTGCTAAAATATACAAAGACAGTCAATTATAGAACTACATGCGTGAATTTGACTATCATCAAAATAGTCTACGGCTTTTGTATATAACAATCAGAGACTACTGCTTCCGAATATACTACTTGTTGCCCTGTCTTTTTTTCTTAATGCTTCTATAAACGAAGTAGGCTGCACCTGCCAACACAATAATCAAATATGTGATTTCCTGATAAAGCCGCACAAAAGACAAAGCCTCTTCCCAGGATTCCCCCAACATTGCCCCAATGCTTACGAGCAGCAGATTCCATAAAAACGTTCCTGCAGCAGTAAGAAAGATAAAAAGTTTGAACTTCATTCCGGCCATGCCCGCAGGTATGGAAATCAGACTTCTGATGATAGGAATCATGCGGCATAGGAACACTGCCCAGTTCTTATAACGTCTGAACAAAGCAAAGGCCTGATGCAGATTGTTTGATTTAAGACCTAGCGCACCACCGTAACGTCCAATGACTGCGTCCAATTTTTTTGCATTTATTTTATAGCCAATGAAATAAAGAATGGCCGCACCAAATACAGAGCCAGCTGTAGCAACGGATACCACCCCAAGAACAGTCAACTCCGTATGGGTGGTCATAAAACCGCCAAATGCCAGAATAATCTCTGAGGGTATAGGTGGAAAGACGTTTTCCAATGCTATTAATAAAAAAATGCTGATATAACCGAATTGTTCAATGAATGCTATTATCCAGCTAGTAATAATGATCCCCCCCGCCTGCAACGATTTCGCATAATTGTTATACGCGTGATGATTCGTTGATATTCTTAGATAATATCGAGTCCATCAATTTATATAGAAAAAACAAAGCAATAAAACCGATTCCATATGCCAAAAACATAAATTTCGCAGCCTGCACCCAAAAGGATTGTATAAGCATAACAGCTGCAGCCATTTGAAGAAGCAGCCCAGCAAGAAATGCTATCATAGCATAACCCATCAAGTAATAGTGAATAGATAAATTTATGATGCTGCTGTTTTTTGATACGGATGCAAATTCCTGCACAGCAAATTGGCCTATTGCCGTCTTAACAGCTTCTTCCCTCGGCTTGCCTTGGTTCATCAGGTCTGTTGAATAGTCCTCCAAATACCCTTTAAGTTCGAGCTTTTCGTCTCTGCTCATAATCAAATTATCTACATAGACATCTATATTATCAAACTTCTTGTATCTTGCATTTATTTTAATATGGTCAATATAGTTCAGAATCCCCCAAACTGTCGCTATGCAAATTGGAGTACTGTAAACAATCCACTCCATAGCAGGTGTCATATCCGTATTGATTTTTCCATAATAAAGCGAGCCTATAAAGAACACCAAGGATGCAGCCAGCAACCCAGAATAGCTTATGTCTGATAAATTGAAAGCTTTTTTAAATATATGCTTCATGTGTGACCTCCTAAATAAATTTATCCACAATACTTACAGTTTCCTTCCAATCCTTAATAGATTGAGCCAGTAATGCCATGCCCTCTTCTGTAATCCTGTAATACTTGCGTCTGCCCCCGTTGCTTTCATCTCCCCAGTAGGAGGCGATTGCTTTTAGCTTCTCCAGTCTTTTTAAAGAAAGATACAAGGTAGCTTCTTGGATTTCAAACAAACCTTCTGTCTTGATCTTTATGGTTTTCGATATTTCATAGCCGTAATTTTCTTGTTCTTTTAGCACGCAAAGTATAAGAATATCGATTGTGCCCTTTAACATTTCCTTGTTCAAGCAGTTCCCCCCTTAAGTACTCAATAACATTTAGTACTATATTATCTTTAGTATATAACACACTACTTAACAATGCAAGGTAACTTTAATAATATTCAAGCTATGGCTGCAAAAAATAATAAAAGCAGCTAAAGCTGCCTTTATATGTACCATTATTGCTCCATTTGTTTTCCTAAAAAATTAGCTGCTGTTTCTGCCAGTTTCTTTTCCAAATCACCCATTGTAACATTTGGTTCTTTTGATAAAAGTAATACTGCTCCGATAGGATCACCTTGAGATACAATTGGTGCCACTACTCCGGAAGTATATTTAGGAGCTCCATCTTCATCTGCTGTAATGTTTATCATTTTGTTTTCGCCAGCCACAGTCAACATAACTGCTGATTTATCTTCCATTATTTTTTCTAGCGCTGAGCTTACTCTCTTATCCAATAATTCCTTTTTTGGTGCTCCTGCTACTGCTATAATGGAATCTCTGTCTGCAATACATGTTACATGCTCCATTGAGCCATGCAAAGATTCAACGTACTCTTTAGCAAATTCGCTCAATTCGCCTATTGGAGAATATTTTTTGAGAATTACTTCTCCTTCTCTGTCAGTGAATATTTCGAGTGGGTCTCCTTCACGAATGCGCAGCGTTCTTCTTATCTCTTTTGGTATAACAACTCTTCCAAGATCATCAATTCTTCTTACAATACCTGTTGCTTTCACCTACATATCCTCCTTATTATTTATTTACATAATCACCTATGAATCTATTATTTTACCAACTTCATAATTTTATACACAATTTTACTAATTAAAGGTGTATCAAGGTAAAATTTTAGCGCACTTCTATTTAATGCTTTCGATAGATGTTTGTCTCAACATATATTTTCCATAATCTATAAAAAAAATACTGCACCGTTGGTGCAGTATTTTTTTATTATAGATTCTTTATATATTTCTTTATATCGGCTTTCTTTCTCATGTCTTCCAGCATTGTCTGATATTCTGTGTCCTTTTTATTTTCAGTCATTGATAGCTTCAACTCACCTGAAATATCTTCCAGTTTATCGGATTTCTTGTCTTCCACCTTTATAATATGGTATCCGAAATCTGTTTTCACCAAGTCGCTTATTTGACCTGGGGCCATGGCAAAAGCTGCTGTTTCAAAAGCTTCTACCATTTCACCTTTTCTAAAATAGCCTAAATCGCCTTTGTTTTCTTTCGCACTTGGATCTGTAGAGTATTGAAGCGCAAGCTCATTAAAGTTCTCACCCTTTTTTGCTCTCTCCAAAATTTTCTTTGCTTCTTCTTCTTCCTCAATCAGGATGTGACTTGCCTTTACGCTGATAAACTGATCCTGATTTGCTTTATAGTAAGCCCCTACTTCTTCATCTGTCACTGCAACATTGGCAGTCAGCTTTTCTTGAAGCTTGCTGACTAGAATATCTTTTCTTATGGTATCTCTTAAATACTCTATAGTCATCTTTTGCGCTGTAAGGAATTCGTTGAACTTTTCCTCAGAATCAAAATACTTCCTTGCCTTTTCCACTTCTGCATTGATCTCTTCTTCTGTCACTGTGATGCCAGCCTTTTGCGCCTCTTTCTCCTGAACCTTTATATCAACGATCATATCCAGCACTTTTTCCTTCATAACGTCAATGTACTTTCTGCCTTCAATGTCCTGTTCCCATATTTCTGTGCCGTATTGCTGTTCGTACTGAACTTTAAACATTTCGAAGGTTTGGTTGAATTCCGTCTTCATGATCTGGTCTCCGCCAACCACTGCTACGACTGTCGCATTATCAGGCTGAGCATTTTTCTGAACCAAACCACAGCCATTCAATACCAAAGCTATGGATATTAACATAACTGCAAGTAGTACAGCCAGCTTCTTAACTTTAATCACTTGTTCATCTCTCCCTTGTTTTATTTGGTATGTTGCCTACTGTGTCTATTGATAATCTAATAACTAATTATATCGTATTTCCAGCTATATGCAAACTGCTAATTTTTTCTATGAGTTCCCTGATTTCACCTAAAAGTACATCCGGTTTCTCTTCCGTTGTCTTGAAAGTGAAGTAAGGCTGTTCACTTGCTGTAAACAATATTTTTCCTTTGTACTCTGATGCGATTTGTATTGCAGCCTGCGCTTTTATAAACTTATCTGTCTTAAATTTGATGATAATCCCACCGCTTTTTTGACTGATATTGCTTATTCCACACTTTTGCGCCAACTGCTTGATGTATGCAATTGTCAGCAGATTCCTCACAATTGTAGGGATATCTCCAAATCGATCCTCTATTTCCTCCTCTATGTCATACAAGTCTTGCTCACTGCTTATAGAAGCAATTTTCTTATACATTTCTATTTTCTGATTCTCGTCTGAAATATACGCTTCCGGGATATACGCATTGATTTGCAGCTCTATGCTTGTTTCAACCTGCTGCACCGGCGTTTCTCCCTTCAGCTCCATCAAGGTTTCTTCCAGCATCTTGATGAACAAATCATAACCGATGGCTTCCATATGTCCATGCTGCTCTTTTCCCAGGAGGTTCCCCGTACCCCTGATCTCCAAATCCCTCATGGCGATTTTGAAACCGGAACCGAACTCCGTAAACTCCTTGATGGCTTGCAGTCTTTTCTCTGCTATTTCGTTTAAGACCTTATCCTTTTGATAGGTAAAATAAGCATAAGCCAATCTATTGGAACGTCCTACACGGCCTCGCAGCTGATATAGCTGTGAGAGGCCCATTTTATCCGCATCGCTGATGATGATGGTATTGACATTAGGTATATCCAAGCCTGCCTCAATGATGGTGGTGCACACAAGCACATCATACTCACCGTTATAGAAATCCAGCATGGTATCCTCCAGCACTTTCTCTTCCATCTGTCCATGGGCATAGATTACTCTGGATTCAGGCACCAGCTCTTTTATGCGCGCCGCTGTTTTTGCAATGCTTCTTACACGATTATGAAGGTAGTATACCTGTCCCCCTCTGGCAATCTCCTTGAATATCGCATCCCTGATGACATCTTCATTGTGCTCCATCACGTAGGTTTGCACCGGATATCTTTCTTCCGGCGGCTGCTCAATGACACTGATATCCCTTATGCCTATCATGGACATATGCAGCGTCCTTGGTATTGGTGTTGCTGATAAAGTAAGAACATCCAAATTGGTTTTCATACTCTTGATTTTTTCCTTATGGCCTACCCCGAACTTCTGCTCCTCATCTATAATAAGCAGTCCTAAATCTTTGAACTTGATGCTGTCCTGCAGCAGTTTATGAGTTCCGATAACCACATCCACCGTGCCGTTTTTGATATCCTGGACCGACTTTTTCAGTTCCGCAGCAGTCTTGAAGCGAGACAGAACATCTATTTTGATGGGGAAGCTGCCAAACCGCTGTATGCATGTATTATAATGCTGCTGCGCCAAAATCGTCGTAGGCGCTAATATGGCAGCCTGCTTGCCGTCCATTACGCATTTAAAAGCAGCTCTTAAAGCAACCTCCGTCTTACCATAGCCTACATCGCCGCAAAGCAGTCTATCCATGGCCAGGTTGCCTTCCATATCCCTTTTGATTTCCTCGATGCTGCGCAGTTGGTCCTCAGTCTCCTCATATGGGAACATATCCTCAAACTCTTTTTGCCATCTGGTGTCTTGAGAGAAGGCAAAACCAATTTTCTGCTGTCTCTCCGCATAGAGCTTCAGCAAATCAATGGCAAGAGCTTGTATTGATTTCTGCGCTTTGCTCTTGGTCTTGGTCCATTCCGCACTGCCCAGTTTATTCAGCTTAGGCAGCTTATCTTCGCCGCCAATATATTTTTGAATCATATCCAGCTGATCGGTAGGTATATACAGTTTGTCGTTTCCACCGTATTTAATGTTCAGGTAATCTCGTGTCAATCCTCCTACAGTAAGCTTCTCTATTCCTACATACTGACCGATTCCGTGGTTTTCATGAACTACAAAATCCCCAACCTTCAAGTCGGTAAATGTCTTGATCAATCTGCCTTTTCTTTTAGGTCCTTCTTTTTTGGGTGCTGTGAACACCTCTCTGTCACTGATAACCGCATAATGAATAGATGGAAATTCAAAGCCGGTGCTCAAGGTGCCAGGCATGACAACAACCTGGCCGTCCTGCAGCACTATATCCAGGCTGTTTTTAAATATGGCTTCTATTCCTTGGTCCATCAGACTCTGAACCAGCCTTCGGCCCTTTTCCTCAGTCCCGGAAAGTATCACTACTTTGTACTTCTTGCTTTTCCACAGCTGCAGCTCATCCATCAGCAGGTCCAGCTTGCCATGGAAGGGATGCATGGATCTTGAAACAAAGCTGATTATGGAATCCGGTTTAAAATCCGACCCGCTTTTTAGCAATGTATTAAAGCTGATACACTTTACAGCCCTAAACTTCACAAGAAGCTGGTCATAGCTGAAATAAGCGCCATACTGGTCCGGCAACACCTCGTTGGCAGCCAGCAGCTGTTTAAAATGCTCCTGGAATTCCAGCTCAATATTGTCATATCTTTGCCTTACCCTATTGGGTTCATCGATAATGATGATATAATCCTTGAAATAATCCAATATGCTGTTGAAATCCAGTTTGAAATAGCTCAGGTATCTTTCTATGCCGTCAAAATAAATTCCCTGGTTCAGCTTATTGACATCCTCTTTTATGATCTCTGCCAGCTTCTCGCCATCTTTTTTCTTCCCTGAAGCATTCAGCGCCTTCAATCTTTTTTCCAATGAGTGCTCTAGAACTTGTGCAGCCGTTTTCAACTCTTCACTGTGCAGCATAAGCTCCCTGGCAGCATTGATTTCAACTGTTTTTATTTTCTCAATGGATCGTTGTGTGATGGCGTCAAAATATCTAATGGAATCCACTTCATCATCAAAGAGCTCTATTCTTATAGGGTTTTCCTCCGTTAAAGGAAAAAAGTCGATGATTCCTCCTCTTACAGAAAACTGCCCCTTGCCTTCCACCATGTCAACCCGCTCATAGCCTGCAACATAAAAAAGTGTAATGAACTCGTCAATGTCCACAGTGTCTCCCAAAGAAACTTTTTTCTTTATTTCTTGGAATCTATCTGCGGGAACCATCTTATGCAGCAACGCTTCAATAGAAGCGCAGACAATCTTCCGCTCTCCGTCTAACAGCTCATTGATGGCCAACAGCCTTTGCTGCTTGATTTCGCTGCTTCTTGCATCAATTTTACGAAATACGATATCGCTGGAGGATAGCAGCAGCCCCGTTGAAGGGCTCAAAAAACCAATGTCCTCATAAATCTTTCTGGCCGCAATTTCATTATGAGTAATGACAAGACAGCTTTTTTGAGTACTCTGACTTACAGCAGCCGCCATCAAGGATTTTTGTGTGTCCGAAATCCCATATGCTTCAATACTTTTATAGCTACCCTTGATGTTATCTATCAGCAGCTTATATTCAGACATGCTCTCCAAGGGCTTAATAATATTTAAAAAACTCACTTTTCCACCTCTTGTTCCAGCTTTCATCATTGTTATGATGCCAGTACTTATTTCAAAACAATATAGAGGTCGGATAATTAATACCCCACCTCAAGAACATACGCTTGCCTACATGTTACTTATTATATTTGTTCATTCCGGCATTTATACCGTTCTTTATGATTTCCTCTATAGCCGCAGCTGAGTTTTTCACAGCCTCCGCCATCAAAGGTTTTTCTTCTTCTCCGAACTTTGTCAGCACATAATCTCCCAAATCCATATAGGCCGGCTGTTTCCCTATTCCAATTCGAACCCTCGGAAAATCCTGATTATTCAGCAGATATATGATATTCCGCATCCCATTGTGTGTGCCTGAACTGCCGCTAGGCCTGATCCTGATTCTGCCCACTGCCAGGTCAATATCATCATAAACCACAATAAGATTTTGAATAGGAACCTTATAGAAATTCATAATATCCATGACGCTTTGACCGCTCAAATTCATAAAGGTCTGGGGTTTTACCAGCATGACTTTTTGTCCTGCAATGGTTCCTTCGCCCAGAATAGCCTTATGCTTCACTTTGTTCAGCTTGATATTATGCTGATCTGCCAAGTAATCCACTGTCATAAAACCGATATTATGCTTGGTATAAGCGTATTTATCCCCTGGATTTCCTAATCCAACTATAACATGCATGCTTATCTCTCCAATGTAAATTTTCGTTTATTCCGCTTCTTTGCGAAACCAAGAGAGCATGTAAAATGCTCCGTTATCAATAATACTTATAGCCGGGGAAAATCTTCCCCGGCCTGTTCTACTTTCATTATGCTCAATAGTTCTATAGATTAATCAAAAAGCTTGCTTATGGATAAGCCTTCATAAATTCTCTTTATTGCTTCAGCAAGCAAAGAAGCCACTGAAATCACCTTAATCTTATCGCTCATCTTCTCTTGAGGTATTGGAATTGTATTTGTTACAATCAGTTCCTTAATAGCTGGGTCAGCTATTTTCTCAAAAGCAGGGCCGGACATAACTGCATGCGTACATGCTACATAAACATCCTTTGCGCCCATATTCTTTAATGTTTTCGCTGCGTTAACAACTGAACCCGCGGTATCGATCATATCATCAATGATGATACAGTTCTTGCCATTGATATCTCCGATGATATTCATTACTTCTGATACGTTTGGCTTTGGCCTTCTTTTATCTATGATGGCTATAGGTGCATCCAGTTTGCCCGCGATGTGTCTCGCTCTTGTAACGCCGCCTACATCCGGTGATACTACAACGATGTCATCCAGCTTTTTGTTCATGAAATAGTTTACTATTAATGGTGCAGCATATAAGTGATCCACCGGAATATCAAAGAAGCCTTGAATCTGAGCCGCATGCAAATCCATAGTAATAACTCTGTCAGCGCCTGCTGCAGTAATCAGGTTTGCAACTAGCTTTGCAGAAATCGGATCTCTGGATTTTGCCTTTCTGTCCTGCCTTGCATAGCCATAGAAAGGAATTACAGCATTTATTCTGCCAGCTGATGCTCTCTTCAATGCATCAATCATAATCAAAAGCTCCATTAGATTGTCATTTACCGGTGTGCTGGTGGATTGAACTACAAACACATCCGCACCTCTGATTGATTCATAGATGCTTACTCCAATTTCACCATTGCTAAAAGTACTTATCTGAGCATCCCCAACGGATAAGCCTAGATTGAAGGCAATATCCTTTGCCAACTCTTTATTGGCGCTACAGCAGAGGATTTTAATGCTCTTACCGTGTACGTTCATTTAATAGAAACCTCCCAAAATTTATTCTTTAGATAGTTGTTATTTAATTTTCTTTGTCCAGCCTTCCTTGTTCTCCTGTCTTGCTCTTCCAATGGACAAGCTGTTCTCCGGCACATCCTTTGTAACAGTGGTACCTGCCGCCACATAGCTGTCCTTCTTTACAGTAACCGGTGCTACCAAATTTACATTGCAGCCTACGAAGCAGTTATCCTCAACTACAGCTCGGTTTTTATGCTTTCCGTCATAATTAACAAAAACAACGCCGCAGCCCAGGTTTACATTGCTTCCTACATCCCCGTCTCCTATATAGGTCAAATGAGATGCTTTTGAATGGTCGCCAAAGTTGGAATTCTTCATTTCAACAAAGTCTCCAACCTTGCAGTGTTTTCCTATGACATTGCCGGGTCTTAGATATGCAAAAGGCCCTACTGAAGTACCTTCTCCTACTTTGCTGTCCAAAATCACAGAATTCTGCGCTTGTACCCCTTTGTCCAATATACTGTTTACTATTCTCGTATTCGGCCCTATTATACAGTCTTCGTCAATAACAGCATTGCCTTCTATAATACAGCCGGGGTATATCGTAACATCTCTTGCTATTTTTACGCTCTTATCAATATAAGTATTGGCTGCATCAATAATTGTCACACCTGCAAGCATATGCGACTTCATTATTCTGCCTCTCATTATTTCTGCAGCTTCTGATAGCTGAAGCTTATTATTGACGCCCATTATCTCTGCAGGATCCTCTGTCTTAAAAGCTGCTATTCCATAGCCGGCAGCTTTTATAATCTGCAATGCATCTGTTAGATAATATTCTCCCTGCGCATTATTATTTGTAAGCTTTTTCAAGGCCTTTTTCAGCTCATCGCCCTTAAAGAAATACATGCCGGAGTTAATCTCATTGATTTTCTTTACATTCTGATCCGCATCTTTATCTTCTACAATTGCATCAATCAGACCGCTGCTGTCCCTTACAATTCTTCCATAACCGGCAGGGTTGTCTAAATCTGCTGTAAGAACTGTTACTCCATAATTTCCGTCTTTATGGAACTGGTACATTTCCTTCAGTTTCGCAGCCGAAACCAAAGGAGTATCCCCATATAACACCAAAATGTCATTCTCATTGATATACTCTTCTGCCTGCATTACTGCATGACCTGTTCCCAATTGCTTCTCCTGCATCACAAACTTGACGTCCTTAATGGTCTTGCGCACTTGATCTGCGCCGTGTCCAATAACGACCACAGGCTCTTGACAGCCCAACTCTTTAGCACAGTTTATGACATGTTCCACCATTGCGTATCCGCATAGCTTGTGCAGAACCTTAGGTAGCTTTGAGTACATTCTTTTGCCTTCACCTGCAGCTAAAATCACCGCCGTGATATTGTATACATTATTCATGTTGTCACCTCTATTATATATTTTTTTCACATCTATGTATATAATATTGTCAAATTATCTGCAAACCACTTATATTTTAATATATATGCTCTATCAGAGCAAATCAAAATTTGTATTATGCATTATTTAAAACAAAAGTTTAATAACAAGCAGAAAAACTGCTTGCTATTAAACTTGCCTATGCAAATCTTAAGCTGATGTCCAAGGCAGAAACAGAGTGTGTAAGCGCACCTACTGAAATAATATCAACGCCTGTTTGCGCTATAGCCTTTGCACTTCTTTCTCCCTCTAATGCAACATTGCCGGAAGCCTCCAATAAAGCCTTGCCTTTTGCTATTTGTACAGCTTCTCTCATCATGTCTAATGTCATGTTGTCCAGCATCACGATGTCTGCTCCCGCATCCAAAGCTTCCCTCAGCTGCTCCAGGCTTTCCACCTCTACCTCTATTTTCAAGGCATGAGAAAGCTTCTCCTTGGCCGCCTTCACTGCAGGTGTAATTCCACCCGCCGCCTTAATATGATTATCCTTTATCAAAATTAAATCTGATAAATTGAACCTATGATTATGGCAGCCCCCGGTCATTACTGAGTACTTATCCAATATCCGAAGTCCCGGCATAGTCTTCCTTGTATCAACCACCTTGGCATTTGTGCCTTGTACAGCTTCAGCGTATTTATTCGCAGCTGTAGCTATACCTGACATTCTTTGCATCAGGTTTAAAGAGACCCGCTCTCCCTTCAATATACTTCTAGCTGGTCCGGTGATTTTTGCAATGATATCTCCTTGTTGCACTTTTTGTCCATCTTTTATCAGGATTTCAAACAAAATGGTGCTGTCCAGAAGCTCATAGACTCTCTTGCATACCTCTATCCCACACAATACACCTGCTTCTTTGGCTATAAAACTACCCTTAATTTGCGCCTGCACGGGGATAGTAGAATCAGTAGTAACATCACCCCAGCCTAAATCTTCTTCCAATGCATTTTTGATTATTTTATCTACAGTAAGCATTTCCAACATATTTATCCAAACCTCCAGCCTTTTATCAATCCAGTCTGTAATGGCTTCCTATACTTTCTTTTCTTCGGATGGCAGCCTTCAGTATCATGGAAGCTATATAAGCCATATTTATGGTTTCCATTGCTGTTTCCGATTCCAAGCTGCTGTGTTCCAGCTGCGCTATATAGCTATTGACACGATTCAGCGCCATAACCATATCTTTTTCGTGTCTCTCAATGCCTGCGTGGTCATTCATCAATTCCTTGATATGGCCTCTGATTTCCTCCACATCCTCTAAATTTGAGTAATCTCTTCGATTTACCAGCTCAATCTCAGAAGGCTTAATATCACCTATGGTAGCATTGATGATCTCTGCGCATCTTCTTCCAAACACCAGCCCCTCCAACAGGGAATTGCTGGCAAGCCTATTGGCTCCATGGACTCCGGTATTGGCCGCTTCACCGCAAGCATAAAGCCCTCCAATGTTTGTTTGACCCCATAAATCCGTCTTGATGCCGCCCATGAAGTAGTGCTGTACGGGGCAAACAGGGATATACTGTCTATTTATATCAATTCCTCGGTCTAGGCAGTGCTTATAGATGTTAGGGAAGCGCTTCCTAATAAATTCCGGGTCTTTATGTGTAACATCCAAATAAACGTAAGGACTTCTGGCCTTTTTCATTTCAGCAAATATGGCCCGTGCTACGATATCTCTCGGTGCAACCTCAGCCATCTCATGATATTCCGGCATAAACCGTTTACCCTCGATGTTGCGAAGTATGCCGCCCTCCCCTCTGACTGCTTCTGAAATCAGGAATTTTTGTTCTTCTGTCTTTTCACTGTACATAGCAGTTGGATGGAATTGGACAAATTCCATATCCGTAAGCTCAGCACCGGCACGATAGGCCATTGCTATACCATCTCCGGTAATAACCGATGCATTGGTGGTGTTCTTGTAAACCTGTCCTACGCCTCCGCTGGCACATATGATAGCTTTGCTCCTGATATAGCTGTGCTTATTATGCTGCTTTATCAGCAATCCGTCATATTTATCACGAAAAGTCACAATATCAACGGCAAAGCAATTTTCCTTTATAGTGATGTTGTTCCTGGTTTTGCACTCCCTGGCTAGGGAATCCACCACCTCTCTGCCTGTAGCATCTCCAAGGGCGTGTATGATTCGAAACCTTCTGTGTCCCCCTTCTCGGGTTGTGGTCAATGACCCATCGGGATTCCTATCAAAATTCGTCCCGATATTGCACAGAATCTCCACGTCCTTAGGTGCCTGCTCCACCAGCACAGCTACCGCTTCATCATCACACTTTCCTGCTCCAGCTTTTATAGTATCCTCATAGTGATACTCCGGCAGATCGTCCTGTGTAATCGCAGCCGCTATACCGCCTTGCGCCAGGTAAGAATTATTCTCTGCGATTGCTTCCTTGCTAATGATAAAAATTTTCATGTTCTTATCAAGATTAATAGCGGAGTACAAGCCTGCTACTCCGCTTCCTATAATAATTACATCACATTCTTCCTTTTCGAGCTTGGCGATATCGAAATCAGCCAAATATCTAAGAGGCATATTGCTCTTCCCCCTCATATGTAATAAACAATCTATTAACCTATTTGAAGCATCTTTTCTAAGGAGTTCAATGCTTTCAGTCTGATTTCCTCGTCTAAGCTGATCTCATGCTGCATATTCAGCAATGACATATATACATCTTCCAGTCTAGTCTTCTTCATGTTTGAGCAAATCAATCCCGGTGAAAGCAAATAGAAATTCTTATCCGGATTTTCCTTTTTCAGCGTGTGCATGATGCCTTCTTCTGTACCTACAATAATGTCCTTCTCAGGGATTTCCTTTGCATGCCTTATAATCTCTGATGTGCTGCCTAAGAAATCTGCTAGTGCCTGAACCTCCGGCTCACACTCAGGATGCACTAAAAGCTTTGCTTTTGGGTGCAGTTCCTTTATCTTCTTTACTTCTTCCGGTCTAACCCTCTTATGGGTAATGCAGAAACCCTTCCAAAGAATAAACTCTTTTTCCGGAAGCTTCTTTGCTATGTAGCTGCCAAGATTTTGATCCGGCGCAAATATAATCTGCTTGTTTTTAATGCTTTGCACAACCTTTACTGCATTTGAGGATGTGCAGCAAATATCTGCTTCCGCCTTAACCTCAGCGGAGGAATTAACATACACTACGACCGCAGCTTCCGGATATCTCTCCTTCATTTCCCTCAAGCGTTCTGCAGTAACCATCTCTGCCATTGGACACCCTGCATCTAGTGCCGGCAGCAGAACTGTCTTTTCAGGAGAAAGAATTTTTGCGCTTTCTGCCATGAAATGCACACCGCAGAATACAATGACCTTATGACTTGTATTGGCAGCATGTCTGCTTAAAGCCAAGCTATCCCCAATGACATCAGCTATTTCCTGCACCTCAGGAACCTTGTAATTATGAGCAAGTATAATTGCATCTCTTTCCTTTTTCAATCTGTTTATTTCATCTACTAACTGCTTATGTTCCATGTTCTCCCTACCTTTTATCATAATATCATTTGTTAAATTCTATGTGATAATATGCAATGAAAAATCATAGGTGAACTTCTAATATAACACCACCTAACAATTTTCCACATTAACCATTATATTCATTCTTGAATATATCACTTATTACTGGCATTTTCAATATCAAGAGAAATTGCTTCTAGACAAATAATTAACGATTTATCTCTACCAATGATTATTATATTCATTAATAGTATAATTCCCTTTTTTTATATAGGAATTCAAGCAGATGTAAAGAACATGCTTATTTTAAAAAAAATAAAGCCTATGCTTCACTTCCTAATAATATGACAATCTCATATTTATGGAACCTGCATAGGCACATATAAATCACATTGTGATTTCTCTATTTGCTATCTTTTATAGTAAGGAAAAAAGGGCGGCCAAAAATATGGATAATGATGTTTTTTGTAATACTTCTTATAGTATTTTTCCGGATTCTTGAAATCATCTGAGTCAAAGTCAAAGCTGCTGTCCTCACTGAATTCATCCCACTCATCAAACCAATCCTTGACCCTCATTTCTCCGCCTCTTGGCTGCATTGGCATCATCGGCTGCTGCATCATGGGATTCTGCATCATGGGATTCTGCATCATTGGCTGTTGCCACATAGGCTGATACATCATGGGGTTTTCCATCATAGGCATTTGGGGCATGACTCCACCCATCATAGGGCACTGATGAAGCATTGGGCATTGATGTGCCATAGGGCA
>Ga0196972_1000475_pt1 | contig 20876 bp, 25 predicted proteins | sample S1v_2013CmetaG_FD_148618 | JGI IMG/M metagenome (GOLD analysis project Ga0196972, IMG submission 148618) | Soil microbial communities from Anza Borrego desert, Southern California, United States - S1+v_20-13C | ecosystem: Environmental > Terrestrial > Soil > Desert | place: USA: California...
CTTTCGCCGGCTGGCCCGCGACTATGAGCGCTTGTCCGAAACCTTGGCCGGCCTCCATTTTGTGGTGTTCGCCATCCTCATGCTCGTCAAGGCTGCTCCACTTCTGCAAAATGCATAACACGCTCTAGAGCCCTTTTTCATCCGGACGTAGAGCCGTAGCCACAATGGTGGACATAATTTCGGCATTCAGCGGGCGAGAACTCGTTGAGCAATTGGCCGATCCGAGACCAGAGCGCCTCCACAGTACGTTCCTCGGCGCCTTCAGTTTGGCAAACGCTAACTCGATGGGATTGAAGTCTGGGCTGTACGGGGACAGATACATGACCTGAGCGCCACGGGCTTCGACGATCTCACGAATCCCCGCCAGCTTGTGCGAGCTCAAGTTGTCGAGGATCACGCAATCGCTAGGGCGCAGCGTCGGCGCCAACTGCTGCTCCACATAGGCTTTAAACCAGGCGCCGTCAAGAGGACCCTCTAGCACAAACGGGGCGGTGAACCCTTCGACACGCAAGGCGGCCAGACAGGTGGTCGTTTTCCAGCGGCCGTGCGGGGCTGTTCCGGTCAGTCGCTGCCCCCGCGGACACCCTCCGTAAGGTCGGGTCAGAGTCGTGCTGACAAAGGTTTCATCCATAAACACTAACCGGCTTACCGGCCATTGGCCCCTCCGCATCCGCCAGATTGCCCGTCGGCTTTTCACGTCCGGGCGATCCTGTTCGCTCGCGTGGAGGGTCTTTTTTTAAAGCTCAGTCCGAGCGCCTTAAGCGTCCGCCAGAGGGTAGTCAGGCGGACGCTTAAGGTTAAGGCGCGCCGGGTCTCTGCTAAGGTCGCCGCCGGGTGTTCGGCAATCCAGGCACGCGAGTGCGGCTCCTGCCCCGCCAAGAGGATCATCGGCCCCCGCTCATAGCGCCGGCTGATGAGTTGGAAGAAGAGATTCGCCCCCAGTCGATCGATGGGAAGATACCCGATCTCGTCGATGATCAAGAGCCGCGGCGTGGTATAGACCTTGAGCTTCTCATCCAGGCGCCCTTCACCTCGAGCTCGGGTCAAGCTGGCGATGAGGTTGGCCGCCGTGGTGAAGAGCATCCGGTAGCCGGCTTCGATGGCTTTCAAGCCCAAGGCCTCGACCAGGTGAGTCTTACCCACTCCGGGTGGTCCTAACACCAGGACGTTGTCGCCATGCTCGATGAAATGGCAGGCGGCGAGAGCTTGTACATGCTTCCGGTCGGGCGATAGCTGGTAGGCGAAGTCGAAGGTCTCCAGGGGCTCCACGAAAGGAAAGCACGCCATTGCGGTTTGCATCGCCACGTTCTTGGATGTTTTGGCGGCGACCTCCTCAGCCAGCACTTGCTCCAGAAAGTCGGCATAGCCCAGTTCACCGGCGGCGTGCTGCAGCAGGGCTTCAAGCCGCTCCCGACCTTTGAAGAGGCGCAGCTTGGTGAGATGCTCGGATAGGCGTTCGAGTTGAGTCGGGTTCATACAACCTCCAGCATTTGCTCGTAAACCTGAAGATCACGCACCTCGACTTCAGGAAGGAGCGAGGGTTTTGGGGCCATTCGCTGACCTCGGCATAGCGCTGACGGGCATTGCGGGCGCACGCGCCCCGACCGTGCTCGGGTTGGATGCTGACCTGATGGCGGCCGGCCAGCACTGCATATTCGGCTACCACGTCGCCGCGATAGTGGATCTGCCACACGCCGCCCGAGCGCACCACCTGGACGGTCTTGCCGATCAGCCGACAAGGTACCGAGTACCGGTTGCTGTCAATGGCCACCAGCCAATCCTCGGCCACCACACGCTCTCGGACCAGAGCGTCCAGGAAACTGGGCTGGCCGGCCCTCGCCACGAGGGCCGGCGCTTCCTCGGCGAAGCGGTCGATGAGCCGCTGGTGAGTCGTGCCATGCACCCGAACAGTGACCACGGCCTGGGGCCAGCCGTGCAATGGCACGTTGAAATCGTCCAGATCCCGGAACACCCGGCTGGGCAGAAAATTGCGCTTTACGTATTTCACCCCCGACTCCACCTTACCTTTGGTCTGCGCCCGGTACAGCCGGCACAGCCTAGGCTCGAAGCCCCGGTATCGGGCAAAGGCCTCGAACGTCGGATGCCTGCGGGGCTTGCCTTCGGTTGTTCCCAGGACGACCGTGCACATGCAGTCCGATTGCGTCGCCGTTTTTGGCAAAACCTTTTGGGACTTCCCAGTCACCAAAAGGAGCCAAACATGGGCGACGAGTGATTGCCTTCGGCGCCCCGGCCGTCCCAATCGCAAACGTCGCTTTAATCGCGACCTTCCCCGCTCGTCTCGTCCGGACCCAACCAGGGGTCCGGACATCGCTCGCAGATGACTCGACGCCCGGTCGCAATGCCTTGTGGGTGGCCTACGACCGCGCTACCGCGCGACCTTCGGCCACCCACCCGGCGCTCGGGCTTCCGGGGATTACTCGACTCGCTCGCTCACTCGCTCCATGTCTCGCAGCGTCGGCCGGGCCGCTGGCCAGGCGGACCTTGATCTGGCCCCAGTCCACCTGGGCCTGCTGTCCCGGCCCGGTTTCGAAGCGGCGCTGGGTCAGCGCGGCAAGAGAGGCTCCCGCCCGCAAGGGCCGTACTGCCTGTTTTACCGTATCGTAGCTGCCCAAGAATCCCTGCTGGGCCACCAACTCCTGATAGAGGATGCGCGCCGAGTAGTGGACCTCGGGAGCCCGCGCTCGCAGCCAAGCCTGGTGGGGCGCAGCAGGGTTTGGGTGGACGGGGAGCGTCGATACGGAACCCATTCCGGCCGCTTGAGGCAGGTCCTAACGGTCTTGCGGTCCAGGTCCAGCTGGCGGGCAATGGCGGCGATGCTCTGGCCGGCTTCCCGCAGACGTCAAATCTCTTCCCGGCGTTCCTTGCCGACCACCAGCGCCTCCGTGTCTTGATTGGACTCCGGTACGTTATCGCGGCCGATCGCCTCGAGCACGGTCTTCCCGTCCATCTTTGATCTCCTTTTCAAATAGGGGTCGGGAAAATTCGCTTCCCTCAACTGGGGATTACACGGAACTGAAATAATTCCCGGACAGGCGTAAGCGTAAGCTCTCTCGTTGACCTGGGAGTGATCTGGATGGGTTCGACGAGCCCCGTTTCCCAGTGGCTGTCCGCCGAGCAACTGGCTGGTGGGGCACGCCGTGAACCGAACGCCCGCGTACGCTGCCGGATCCTGGCCATCCGCCATTTAGTAGCCGGCCACCGCATTGACGAAACGGCTGGCCTGGTTGCCTTGGGCCGCACGCCGTTGTATGACTGGGTACGGCGCTACAACGCCGAAGGACTAGGGGGGCTTGCGGATCGGCCACGCTCGGGCCGCCCGACTCACCTGCCGCACGAACACGAGGCGGCTTTTCTGGCCCGCCCACACGCCGGCCCCGACGCACGGAGTACCGCTCCGGGTATCTCTTCGGCGCCAGGTGTCCGGCTACCGGCGAGACCGACGCCTGGCTCATGCCGGTGGCAAACACGGCGGCAAGCCAGGTGCCGTTGGACGACTTGAGCCGTCAGCTCGCCGCCCGTGTGCACGCCGTCTTGGTGCTCGATCAGGCCGGCTGGCACATGTCTCCAGCGCTGAGGAGGCCGGACAACCTGACGTTGTTGCCCCTGCCCGTGCGCGCCCCCGAACTCAACCCGGCCGAGGGCCTTTGGCACGAACTGCGTCAGCGGCACTTGAGCAACCGGGTCTAGGCCGATCAAGCTGTGCTCGACGACGCGGTGGCTATGGCCTGGAATACCCGGGCGGACGATCCCACTCGGCTGAGGCGCCTGTGCGACTTCGCCTGGATCAAAGCCGCTCGGGAGAGCGTTTGATGTCCGAGAACTTCTTCAGATCCGTATTACTCCAGGACGTGCTGGAGCGAGTTGCCACGGGCGAGGTGACCGGCTATTTCCGCGATCTATTGGCAGGGTTATGGCAGGAATGGCGGCAGCTTGCCAACAGATCGCCGCTGCGGAAGGCACCGGGCCGATCACGGCGAGTGCCGTCGTGGCCCAGGTGGGCGGCGCCCGCTGTTTCCGTAGTGGCCGACAGATGGCAGCCCGGATTGGTGTGACCCCCAAGAACACTCGAGCGCGGAGAACGGCGGTTGGGGAGCATGACCAAGCGCGGCGATACCTACCTGCATACCCTGCTCGTGCATGGCGCCCGTGCGGCAGTGCGCTCGGCCCTCGGCAAGGATGATTCGCGCAGCCGGTGGATTGCGGCCCTGGTCCAACGCCGTGTCCACAACAAAGCGGTAGTGGCTGTCGCCAACAAGAATGTGCGAATTCTCTGGGCGATGCTAACCAACGGCGAATGCTGTCGGTCCGTGGCCGCTGCCAGCTGAGAGAGTGAATATTTCGCCAAGGAGGCTATCCACGGTTTTGCAAGTCGCAGTGAGCAAGGGCGATCAGGTCCGACCGGCACCGGTGCATTCCGTTCCATCCTCCGGCTTCGGAACAGCCGTTTGAGAGTTTGAGAACCCGGTGCGCGAATTTACCTTGCGGGCCAGAGAACAATCAACGCCCCTCGTCAACAGGCCGGATATAAGGACGCAAGCCAGCATCGTACCCTGCCCATCGTTACTTGCAACCCCGGAGGAGTCCATATAAGGATGGGGTCATGAAGAAGTCATCGAAGTTTTCACCGGAAGTCCGCGAACGGGCGGTCCGCCTGGTTCTTGAACATCAAGAGGAGTACGAATCGCCGTGGGCGGCGATCGGCTCGATTGCGGGTAAGATGGGCTGCGCCGCGGAAACGTTGCGCAAATGGGTGCGTCGGACGGAACGCGACTCAGGGCAAGGGGGGCAGCGTGAGCGGTTCGGAGCACGATCGGCTCAAGGCATTGGAGCGGGAAAACCGCGCGCTTAAACGGGCCAACGAGATCCTGCGCAAGGCGGTGGCTTTTTTCGCCCAGGCGGAGCTCGACCGCCGACCGAAATGAGGGTGGTGTTCATCGACGCCCATCGGGTCGCCTATGGGGGTCGAACCGATTCTCTGTCTACGGTGCGCGCAAGGTCTGGCAGCAACTCGAACGCGAAGGCATCGCGGTGGCCCGCTGCACGGTGGAGCGCCTGATGCGCTCGCTGGGCCTCGAGGGCGCCGTGCGTAGGAAGACGTGCCGGACCACTGTCAGCGATGAAAGCCTGGATCGGCCGGTCGACCGGGTGAAGCGGCAGTTCAAGGCGGACCGGCCCGATCAACTTTGGGTCGCTCACTTCACGTATGTCGCGACTTGGGTGGGTTTCGTCGACACGGCTTTCGTCGTGGATGTGTCCGCGTCGGATCGTCGGCTGGCGGGTCGCGAGGTCGATGAATACCGATCTCGTCCTGGATGCTTTGGAGCAGGCCCTTTGGGCGCGTTCTGGTGCCGCTGGTGTCGTGCATCACAGCGATCGGGGGAGCCAATACCTCTCGATCCGCTATTCCGAACGCCTCACCGAAGCGGGCGTTGTGCCCTCGGTAGGCAGCATCGGCGACTCGTACGACAACGCCTTGGCCCGAAACCATCATCGGGCTATACAAAGCGGAAGTGATTCACCGGCGAGGGCCTTGGCGGCATCTCGACGCGGTCGAGTACGCCACCCTGGAATGGGTCGATTGGTTCAATCACCATCGGTTGCTGGAACCGATCGGCCACGTGCTGCCAGCGGAGTTGGAACAGGCGTATGATCGCCAACGGGTAGGGGCGGCCAGAGCGGCCTGACTCAACGTAAACAGTCTCCGGGAAAATCGGGGCGGTCCACTCAGCCGGTTGGCTTGACCCTGGCTCCACGGTAGCCGGAAGGCGGCGAGCACTGCCTCCTTGTCTGGGCACAGGCCGCGGGCAAATCATTGTATGCAGGGAAGCCTGGAAGTAAATCGAACAAACCCTCCAAAACGTGGTCCCTCTAAGGAAATGGAATGAAGGAGTTCTCCATGATCAAGACCATCGGATATGCCGCGCACAGTGCGACCACGCCGCTGGGTCCGTTCAACTTCGAGCGGCGTGAGCCGGATCCACACGATGTGCAAATCGAAATCCTCTACTGCGGGGTTTGCCATTCGGATCTCCATACGGTCCGCAGCGAATGGCAGAATACCGTCTACCCAGTGGTACCCGGGCACGAGATTGTCGGACGGGTGATGGCGGTCGGCGACGAGGTGAAAACCTTCAAAGCGGGCGACCTGGCCGCCGTGGGGTGCATGGTCGATTCGTGCCGCAATTGCCCTGACTGTCGCGAGAATCTGGAGCAGTACTGTCAGAACGCATTTACTTTGACCTATAACAGTCCCGACAAGCACACGGGGCAGATGACCTATGGCGGGTACTCCAATTTGATCGTAGTCGATGAGCATTTCGTACTGCACCTACCCGAGAAGCTTGATCTCGCCGCCGCTGCGCCGCTCTTGTGCGCGGGCATCACCACTTATTCGCCGTTGCGCCACTGGCAGGTAGGCAAGGGCCAGAAGGTCGGAATCGTTGGACTCGGCGGCTTGGGCCACATGGGCGTGAAGTTCGCCCATGCGCTCGGCACGCATGTGGTGCTGTTCACGACTTCCCCGGGCAAGGCCGAAGACGCCAAGCGGCTCGGTGCCGAGGAAGTGGTGATTTCGAAGAATTCCGATGAGATGAACAAGCACATCAACAGCTTCGACTTCATCCTCGATACCGTGGCCGCATCGCATAACCTGGACGCCTATATCGAGCTGCTCAAGCGCGACGGCACGCTGTGCTTGGTCGGGGTTCCGGATACGCCGCATCCGTCGCCCGGTGTCGCCAACCTGATCTTCAGGCGCCGACGGCTGGTCGGCTCGCTCATTGGTGGGATCAAGGAGACGCAGGAAATGCTCGACTTCTGCGCCGATCACGACATCGTCTCGGATATCGAGCTCATTTCCATCCAAAAGATCAATGACGCGTACGAACGCATGCTCAAGAGTGATGTAAAGTACCGCTTCGTTATCGATCTAGCATCGTTGAAGCAGGAAACCGCTGAGGCTTGATCAGGAGATCATGCCGGCAAAGACAGAAGTTTGGACGATCAGGATGAATCCATTTGTTTGCGCTTCCAGCGTAAATCGCTGGACAGCGGGTGGCATTCGGTGAGTAGAGAGTCGATTCTTTAACTCATCTTTCTCGACCACGCGACAGAGAGATTTCTACTGTCCCTCGCTCGTGATGTAGGTTTCATCCGTCCGCCGACTGGGTCCGATCGGATGCTACCTGCCGTTCTGGAAGGCAGCCTTCAGCGATGTCGTGAGTTTTCTGAATCGACCGCTGTTGGCGAGTTCGGGGGAGCAGTACAATGCCCGCGTGGGCGCCTCAAATATCAGCTTAGGTCACCTTGCTTGGCTCCGTCGTGCGAGGGACTCCTGAGCGCTATTAGCAGATCATCAATGCCGCTGACGGCTTAACAAGGGGGATGAGAATGGCTCAACTTTTCCTGTACGACACCACGCTCCGCGATGGCTCCCAGCGGGAGGAGGTTTCCTTTTCCTGTGAGGACAAGCTGGCGATCGCGCGGCGGCTGGATCGGATCGGGATCCACTACATCGAAGGCGGTTGGCCCGGATCCAATCCGAAGGATGCCGAATTTTTTAACCGAGTCCTAGGCATCGGGCTCCAACAGGCCCGGGTGGTGGCATTCGGCAGCACCCGGCGAAAGCACAGCCGCTGTGAGGAGGACCGGAATCTGGCCGCCCTGATCAGTGCCGGTACACCTGCCGTGGCGCTGGTCGGGAAAAGTTGGGACTTCCAGGTCAGTAGCGTGTTGAACACCACGCTGGAAGAAAATCTGGCGATGATTCGAGACAGCGTGGCGTTCATGAAGCAACGCGGTTTCGAGGTGATCTTCGATGCGGAACACTATTTCGACGGCTACAAGGCAAACCCGGACTACGCCCTAGCGACCTTGCAGTCTGCGGCAGAAAGCGGTGCGGACTTCCTGGTCCTCTGCGACACCAATGGGGGCAGTTTGCCCTGGGACATCGAGGCGATCGTAGCGGCCGCCAGTCGCCGCATACCGGGCCGGCTCGGGATTCATGTCCACAACGATAGCGCCTGCGCGGTGGCCAACTCCTTGGCCGCGGTGCGTGGGGGATGCGTTCAGATCCAGGGCACCATCAACGGGTACGGAGAGCGAGTTGGCAATGCGGATCTCACGAGCATCATCCCGGCCTTGCAGCTCAAGATGGGGTATTCGGTACTGGCTTCGGAACAGTTGCGGGAGCTCACGAGCCTGTCCAAATATGTGGCCGAAGTCGCCAACCTGAAACATTCCAAGCAGCAGCCTTACGTTGGGGAGAGTGCGTTCGCGCACAAGGGCGGGATCCATGCCGCGGCCGTCTTGAAGCACGCCGACAGTTATCAGCATATCGATCCTACTCTGGTGGGTAATGTGACCCGCATGCTCGTGTCGGAGTTATCGGGGCGTGGCAATCTGCTTGCCCAAGCCAGGCTTCGCGGGCTTGAGCTCTCGGACGATGAGGCGCAACGAGTGCTGCATCAGGTGAAAAACCTAGAGCATCAGGGTTTTGCATTCGAAGCGGCGGAAGCCTCCGTGGATCTTCTGCTGCATCGAGCCGGTTCGGATTACCAGCCGCCGTTCGAGCTTATCGATTTCATGGTGTTGGCGGAACACCGTCATGGCCGCGGTTTATTGTCCGAGGCGACCGTCAAAATCCGAGTAGGGGGAGAAGTTCGATTCGCCGCCGCCGAAGGCAACGGGCCGGTGAACGCGCTGGCTCAAGCCCTCCATGAAGTGCTCTGCCGGTATTATCCAGAGCTGGAACAGGTTCAACTGACCGACTATAAAGTACGCATTCTGAATACCGAGCAGGGTACCGGAGCCGTTACGCGGGTTCTCATGGATTTTTGCCATGGTGAGCGCACGTGGACTACGGTGGGTGCGAGCCCCAACATTATCGAGGCCAGCTGGCGAGCGTTATCCGACAGTATGGAATATGCGTTGATAGTACTCCGCCAGCCGTGATTCATCGAGGTCGTCCTCCTGATGCTTTATGAGAGAAGCGACTGGAGGAGGAAATACCCAGCGCCCCGGCTGACACTGCATTCGCTGAGGCTGGTGCAGCGGGGACCCGTCAGCTATCAGGTGACCACCACCTTCGGCTATCGGGATCTCCGCCTCTACGCCGTGCATCGGATGCTCTTCGCCGTCAAAGCCGCACGCCTGCTCAGCCGCCGAAAGATTTCAACAAAGGGATCGCAGGACATTGCCGAGTGCTCGAGGGCATCTTCTATTTCGCTCGGTGCGGGTATTTCCAGGCCCCTCGTGGGCAGAGACCTTTTCATCCCACCTCAGAGAAATCTAAAGATATCAGCCAGGCCGCCGATAAGATAAAGGCGTACCGTGCTTTTTCTCTAGGAGCAAAGAGATGGGACTTTATGATCGAAGCTGGTATCGAGACGAAGTACGAAAGAATGGATCAATCGACCGCAAAAGGAACTGCAACACAGTTAGCCGCCATGGATCATGGATCTTGATTGCTTTATCGCTGTTCGCGGCCTACCTGTTGAGTCCAAGCTTTCAATCTAAAATTGGTATTTTATGGACAAATATAAAGACAACCTATTTCACGGATGTGCAAGATAAAGAGACACCGTCCGCAATACCCAGCCACAACCCGCAACAAACAATTCCAAATCCATTAATTCGTCAACCTGAAGTGACGCCCTGGCCTCATCAAGAGCCCTGGTATCAGCGGCAGCCAAATACCATCCACACATCAATATTAGAGCGAAAAGAGATATTACGTTCTGTTCCAGTGCTCGGCGATGTTGAGTCATTCGCGAATTCCCGCCACACGGTGGAGAGCAGGGGATAGCGGCAGAGAAAAATGCGGATTAAGAGCTAATCGAGAGAGCGCCAGCGCGCCAGTATCTCTTGATGAGTATTCCGCAACACGCCGCCTGGAGATCGCCATGAACTGGCAAGCACAACGCATCATGCTTTACCCGTTCGGCATCGTGGATAAAAAGGCCGTGTCGCAGGTCTGCCAAACCATCGAAGCCCTGTTCCACTGGATTCAGGACAGCGCCGGGATCGAGACCACCCGCAAAGTCTGCTCTCATCGAGGACTTCTCGTTCACGTCTTCGGCCGTCTAGCCGCCGCCATGCTCCGGTTGAAAGGCCTGCTGTAAAGCCCTTAATTCGCATTTGATTCCCGTAGTACGAGACTCCTTCTCAACGCAGTCAAACTGGTGCAATTACGGCTGATGGGATCGCATCCAGCATGGCGTTCGGATAACCAACTGCGTGCAGCTTAATCTACCACGTGTAGTTATATACTCGATCGGTTGCTTAGGCATCGGAAGGTTGGATACGAGCAGCGACGGATAACACTACACCAGGCCCGTTTCTGCAGATCGGCAGCGTTTTACCCTTCACTTCTTCCTTTCCTCCCTAACTGGCGTCATTAACGCTCAGTGTAACCATTTCTGGCCATACCCAGGTTTTGGTTCCAGCCGGTATAGTTCCGGTATCCATTACACATGGCGAGATTAATATAATATGAAAGAAGGTTTCTCCATACTTTTTGCCAACACCAGTAATTCTGGCAATACAATGACAGTTATTGAATGTAGCATTAACTATGGCACCTGGTTTCATATGGGTAATCCCTAATTGGTTTCACAGTCAATTAATGAGATCACTCCAAGTGAGTGGAGTTCATTGAACATCATGCCTATCCAGCATCGAATAGACTGAAAAGATGAAGCTCGTATTCCATAAAATAACAGAAATCGAGGATGACGATAAAGCGAGCCCTGCACTCCAGGACGAAGCTGTGAAGCGGATAGAGGAGGTTAGATTGAGGTTGACGGATGTACGATGTACGAAGACGCCCGGTCGGGTCCGCCATCGTCAGCAAAATTCAGGTGTTATATTTTTTGGCTAAACGATGAGCATTTGACCGAACGCGGCAGCAGCATGTCCGACGCTTCGCGCGCAATCACTGAAATCGACTACGTCATTAAAGATGCCAGAGGGCTACCGCAAGCCTTTGATGCTTTGATCAGTCGCGAAGGGATTCCGACTAGTGGCTACAGCATCAAAAGAGCAGTCTACTACGGCGTTAAGAAAAGCGCTTAAATACAACTACGTATAAATCGAAGCACGTCAAATAATCCCGCAAAACCCAACTGCGACTTTGATACTCTGTTGACTGAAGCCTTTCAAGTCCTGATCTATCAGTGAAAACTTCAGCCTGTTCCCGATGCCTATATAAGAAATATAAGAAAGCTCGCCGGAAGAAGACTTATGATTCGATTGATATTTGACGGCGCGGGAGGTTTGACCGAACAGCTCGGACCCGCGCCTTGGTTTCGCATCGGCGGCAACTTCATTCATCAAGGACCGCAGGGAAACATCGTAGCCGCCTATCGCAATCATTTCTGGGAAACTCACGGCCGACACTTTACACGGTACGATTGCAAAGAGCCGGTGCGAATCTCGTTTGAGAATAGCGCGGGCGAACCATCGGAGTGGTTCGGACCATTTGCTTGTATTTCAGTTGTCGACGGGGTCGTGTACGCCGAGGAACAGCCCTTCGCCAAGTTTGAAGAAGAATCACTCATTTGGCATTGCTATCCTACGGACACCTACTGGCCGATCATTGTGCTTAGTTCTCCATAAAAGCCTTTGTGCACCGGGATGTAGGTGATGTCCAGAGCTGAGGCGTGATTTGCCCGATCGATGGTCAGTCCGCACAGCCGATACGGGTAAGGCCGGTGGGTGGGATGCTTCCAGCTGGTGTGATATACCAAGGGCGATGCTCATACGCGCCATGCACGTGGACACATGCCGGCGCCTCACCGGGAGCCCTCGGGTTGCAGTAGTTCGCGCGATTGCCGGGCACTCATAACAAGATAATCCAGGGCAACTCGTCGGTCCGTCACATCAACCGCGGGTCAAAGTCCTGAACCGGTCGAAGCAGGTAGTAAACGCTCCCTCGGCTGATCCCCAGCAATTCGGCTTGGCGGGGGGCACCGCTAGGATATGAGGGCGGGCGATCATCGCTTTGCGCTCAGCCTTTCCCGCCTTTGAGCTAGGAGGATAAAAAAATCGATCTCCAGAGCCTGCCGACCAATCTTGGCGTGCAAGGCTTCCAAATCCCGGTCGACTCTGTTTTGTACGCTAGCGGCTTGCTCCAGCAATTGGTTTCTCCAGTCACTGATTAGGTTGGGGTAAACATCGAACTCTTGGGACAATTCGGCCTGGGGCTTCTCGTCCCGAAGCTTAGCCAAGGCGATTTGGGCCTTGAAGGCCGGTAAGTGGGCTGGCGGGAGCCTTTGCTCAAATTGCCCACGCTTCCACGGAGCAGTTTACCCACTGAGCCGACCGTCCAAAGTTCAGGAGTTATCTTTCTTGCAAGGAGTGCCGCGATGCAGCACTCCTTTCCAGAGCATTGGCTGCCGATTTACGGCTTTATCCCGATGAGTTTCCACCCTCCATCCGGCGAGAGATTTGCTCTGCTAGACGTTCCTACAAAGAGCATATCTTTCGAAGGAACCATCGTCCGTACACCCATAACGGTGTTGGGATGGCTGAAGCCGTTTTTGGTCCACGCTATTGCCTTGGAGTTCCCATTGGGGAAGACCCACAGGTCAGCGCCAGTAGAGGCATCGTTAGATGCCGAATCGAGCGTTCCCACGGCCAACTTTCCTTGGAAAACCGCCATGGTCCAAGTATAGACATTCGTTGGAACGCCAAAGCCCGCCGCACCAAAGCGTGGGGTCGCGCCGCCCAAGTTGTTATCCACCAGATTCCAAGTGCTGCCGTTATATTTCGGCAACTTCCTTTCTCCGTATAGCAGTTGAATTTCGGGACTGCTGCCAAAATTGCGGCCGCGGAAGATCGGTATGGCCCGATTGAGGTTTTCTCGGGTTTCGCTAGGATTCGCAGGCTCTCCGTAGGTATTCACAAACGTACTATAGACCGACCAAGGCGGGTTCATATGTCCCCAGTAAAGATAACCCGCATATGAGGCCAAGTCGCCGACACCTTGAGTCGAAGCAACAACCGCGTCGACCTCGTAGTCCGTTACTTCCCAAACCTTGGTCCAAAGCGCGGAATGGGCAAGCTTCAAGCCTCCTGCAGGAATGGGCGGGCTCATCCAGATCCCTGCCGGCGGTCTATCTGTTCCGAAGAAGCTGCCGACCGAGCTCGACAGTGTCGATGGGCGCCAGGTGGCTACAAAAAGGCGCCCCTCATGTTCAGCGAGATTGACTGCATCGTTGTCTACGATACCCACGGTTTTAAAGCTGAAAGGATTGGCCCGACTTCCCGTCCAACGCAGTATTGCTCCACCCCCGTCGAGTGTCTGGACGCCGGTATAAACGGCGCCCTGCGCAGATACAAATTTGCGGATGTTGCTGTATTGCGGAAAGGTCTTCGATCCGAGATATTGTTTGGTCTCGGCGTCGAAGGCAAACATGTTGACGCTCACCCCGATCCGACCCGGACCGGCGAGTATCACAACGCCATTGGCTGTGCCAGCCGCTCGCAAACCCAAGGTCTCATTGATGCGAGGATCATTCGGTGTCACATTGGTTTGCTTACGGGTGGTAATATCGTAAATCCATAGCTGTGGCGGCCTCCAATCCCCCAAGTAAGGGCGCAGCGGTGCGGGAATGCCGGGGTATTGGCTTAGCCCGCCTTCGAGGACGTTGATGGGCTTGCCAGCGGAATCGTTAGCATACTCGCATTCCTGTAATCCACTGCCTGCGGTCTGTCCTATACCCGCAATATTGGCCCCTGTTCCGATCCAGAGATTCTGTTTCCATTGGACTAGACCCCAGACATAGGCTTGATTTCGCTTCGGTGTGGTGCCGGTCGGGCACCTTCCATTTGCTGACGCGGCAATATAAGGCATGCCACAGCCGTTCCAGCACTCATCCGGGACGGCCTTGGCTAAAACGGTAACGGTCTGCGCATGGGAAACCGTTGCCGCCGAATGAAGAATAAGAAGAGACAAGGGAAACACAACTCGCCAATTGCACTTAATCATCTCAATACTCCTTTTTCTTAAGTGCATCTATCCTGCTTGTACCGAGTTGCCGGTACCCGAGCAGCGCTCACGTATGTTACGGACCTTTGCTTAGTTAAGTATTAGCTTTCATCTCGTCTCCTCCTTCGTTAATTTGATTTGTTGTTGCGGGGGCGGCGTAGCACCGAATGTTTTATTAGGCGAATCTCATGCCATATATACATTATGAATATGGATCAACCGCTTGCCTAAGCACGGCTAACTATTTGTAAAAATTTCTGACACCTTGAAATTGGCGCACTGAGGGGGAGGTTATGCCAAATTTTTGGGGAAGTAGTAATCTGTGAGCTTTGGTTAATCAGAAACTGTCACTTATCCATGTCAATTGTATTGTATGGATTATAAATATAGAACCAGTACTTATCGAAGTATGCCTAATTGGTTGTAAAATTTTCTGACATTCCAGTATTTGTAGGCGAATATGTTAATGCTGGCTCTTAGAGATCGCGCAATAACCTTAAAATGCGACGTGTATGATATTGCTGTATCATTCTTTAGCCAAAAAAGCTGACTTATATATTCGATGGCGTGTCAATGATTTTGAAATTAGATCAGTATTATTTCATTTACGATAACTTCCGATTTCATTTCACTTTTTATACTTTTCCAGCTAAGGAAACCTCCTTTTCTTTCTTCAGCATCAACTGCCAACGAAATGCCCACTTCCATTTGATGTCCCTTTTCGCCACGGGAAATTTATCTGTGAGCATTTCTAGTTCATTTTTCTGGAATCCACGCAAGATGGAAACTAGTCCATCGTGGCGGGTGATATGGTTTGAGGCTGTAAAAAATGTAAATAATTTAAAGAGGTGATAAGCAGCAGGACTTCTGTGCAGGTCGTTGATTAAAACCGCTAGCCTGCACTGGTCGTAAGAATTCTTTAGCAATTCTTGTGCTCTGCTGTTGTCGAAATGGTGCAGAAATAAGCTCATCACGACGATATCAAATCGCCTTCTTTTAAACTCGTCTGAAAAAACGTCTATCGCTTCATAGCGTATTTCAGGAAAATCTTTCGACTGCGAGTTCGCATAACGGATAATAGAATTATTTACGTCGACAGCGGTTACAGAAATCGGGATATTTTTTCTTCGACACCATCGGACGATTGCCCTCGGAAGATCGCCGCTGCCACAACCAAGATCAACAATTTCGAGTGGCCGGCTGAAATCATGCTGTTCAAGTAATGTCGAAATACCCGAAATCAAGGTATTTTCTCCACCAAGCCAGCGGTTGATCCTGGCGATGTCCTCCAGGTTTCTGATCAGATCATCACCGCTGAGAGTCGGGTCGTCGAGGATCTCGCTGAGGTTGGAACGTTGCGAAAAGCTGTTCATGATTACTCCTCCAGTCAATTCGGAACCGCTGTCCTTTCACTAATCACCATCGCCAAACAGATGTCCGCGGATAAAACGAGTAGTCCGTCGTCATACGCTTGGAAACATTCTCAGAAATGCCAATGACAATTCCGAGACGAGACTTTTCCAAAATGGCATCGCAGCCTGCTTTGGCTTGTTGCCAGCTTTTTTGTTTTAAAGCGTGTCCGTTCGATCTCGGTCGTGTTGTCGAAAGTGCAGTCCCTGGCAAGTGAGAATGGCCTAATTGACGTTCCGGCAGATTTCATCCGGAGTCTTCAGTCGCCGTAAACCGTCGCAAACTGGAATCGCTCTTCCATGGTCGGGTCATATGCCCGAGAGGGCTGCCGAACGAAGACAGGTCACCGACTCCGCCTTGCCCTAAGACAACGACTTCATTTAGCTCATGATCGCTTACTTCCCATATCGTTTTCCATAGCCTGCTGTCGGTTCCCCTTAACCGCCGGAATGTGCAGGTTCATCCGAGCTTCTGCCTGGTGCAACTCGCCGAGCTGGACCTCTTCCACACCTGAGAGCTTGATGTCAGATTGCCGGTATTATTGTCTAGCTTGCCTATAACCGAAATCGGAATGGCGAGTACTTAAAGTCATTCGTAATACTGGATCACGAAACCTCTTTCTGCAGGTTTAAAGCCTTGTTCCGGTCGTGCTTCGAAGTGTCGTGAACCTAGCGATTACGGCTCGCGAAACGGTGAGTCTGATGATGAGAGAATCCGGAACGGACCGAGTATGACAGCCGGATTCAGGAGCTTGGACACTCCAAGCCAAATCTAATGATTTGCGCGAAATCCGAAGCCTTCAAACTGGCCCCGCCTACCAGGGCGCCGTCCACTCCCGCGATATTCATGATATCGGCGATATTGTCGGGTTTCACATTGCCGCCATACAGAATCCGGATGGTCGACGCGATTTGTTCGCCGTAAAGGTCCATGATCAGATTCCTGATAAAGTCGTGCACCTCGCTGATTTGTTCCAGTTCGGCGGGCTTTGCGCCTGCGCCGACGGCCCACACCGGTTCATAAGCGATCACGACCTCGCTCGCGGTTCTCGGCGAAATGACTTCGAACGCCATTCTCAGCTGCCGATCCAGCAGATGGAAAGTTTCATGGGCTTCCCTCGCTTCCTTGTTTTCGCCGACGCAGAGGATCACCTGAAGTCCGTGGGCCAGGGATGCCTGAACCTTTTTCTGTATGACTTCGTCGCTTTCTCCGGCTCGTTCGATGAGCTCTTCTTCCAAAAACCGCTGTATTCCCGTCAGGACGTCCTGGTTCGCTTCGGAAACCAGGTGTTCAAGGGCCACGAGGACTTGCCGATCCGCGTCCTGTTTTGTCTTGAGCAGCTCCAGCTCTTGCTGGAGAAAGCTTCTGGACAGCCGTTTCGCGATACTGGGTCCGAACCCGAAATATTTCCCGAGATTGGTCCGGCGATCCGAATGTCCGATGATCACGCGGTCAACGCCGATCGACGCGAGCATCTCGGCTGAGATTTCTCCGGTAAACGCGCCCTTGGATTCGAAGAACGTATCCTGTGCGAGCAGAAATACATTTCTTCCGAGCCCGTATTCCGTCCGGAGAAAATCCGGCTTGACGTAATCGGCGAGCGTAGAGAGTCCGGTAAAGGGGGGAGCTAGGCCGATGTCGACGTCCTTCACGCTTTTGCAAAGATCGAAGATTCTGGCAGCGAGCGCGACCCCTGACCGTGGAATCACGTTCATTTTCCAATTGCCGGCTAGGAAAGGTCGGATCGCTCCGGGGTCTCCGACCTCGGTTTCGATCTTATGCCATTGATTTGCCGTTCTCTGGCGATAATAGTTCCGATATACGCTTGCCGTTTTCATAGTTTGTTTTTTCCTTTTGATTCGGTATCTCGGCTTCGTCCGCCATTCGCGCGATAGAACGCCCCCGTACGATCAAGCATGGGGGCTCCGGCTACATAATACAACTCGACCCAGCGCCTGGCTCCACGCTCGTGATTTACGCCCGGCGCTTCGCCCCACCAGGGATCTGGGGGAGAGACAAAACGCCCCCGAACAGGCCAAAAGCCGTGGCACGCGACGCGTTCTAACGGAGCGTCGTCTTACCCGATTCATTCCAGCCATCGCTTTTGGCTTTTTCGAAGTTATCCACTGTCAAGACTTGACATATCCATTCGGTGCCAAGTCGCGCTCACAAGCTTTCCGTAAGTGCTTGATCCAACGTCTTCTCTAAAAGAGTGTACGCAATATCAATGAGATACCTCAATAATGCTCGGCGGTGAACCGAACTGTAAAGAACTTGGCCAGACTAACGCAAAGGCGCAAGCGGCCGATGCGAAGAGGCGCTATCCACGGACTTATCCACAGGGTTGTCCACGGAAATTGTGGATGGGTGACATCGATCAAAAAACAATGCAGCCTTGTCGGAACCAAATTGAAGATGTATTTCCCATCTAATCCGACTCGAGCTTGCTGCCCGATCGCTTCGGCAATTCGATGCCGGAGGCGTACAGCATGTATCCGACGGCGTTATGGATATCTTGTTCGCTCAGTTCAGGATGCCCTCCTTTAGGGGGCATGCCTTTGAAGCCGTTGACTGCGTGGGCCGCTAGAGTATCCACACCTTGTTCCGTACGTTTCAGCCAGGCGGCTTTGTCTCCCGCGCGCGGCGCTCCGCCGAGACCTTCGCCGTGGCAGACGATGCAGACGGAGATGTAGATGTGTTCGCCGGAAGCCGTATCGAAAGCGGTAGGGCCAGGTGTCGGCGCCGGTTGTTGCGGTGCGGGTGAGTAACCCGGTTCGGTCAGAGGATTCGGCACCGCGCCGGCCGGCGGAGATTCCCAGCCGGGTTCGGGCAACAAGCGGCCGAGGGCGATGTCCTCGAAGCGGGTTTGGTAATCGGTCAGGGTCAGGCCGATCATCAGCAACAACCAGAAAAACCCGGTCGCGGCGGCGATCCTCGGCACCGGCGCGGCCGACCGCATGTACATGAAGAAGGCGACAATGATAAGGGCCTGGAGGGCCGCGAGGGCAATCGTCAGGATCGGATTAAGAATGCCGAGATCAAGAAACGAGAGAGCCACGTTCAGTCCCAGGAGGCCCAAAAGGAGCAGCCAGATTCCGAGGTGATTTCGGCGTTTCCTCTCATCCATGGCGGGCCGCCAGATACAGCAGCGGGAATACGAATACCCAGATCAGATCCACCAGATGCCAATACAGCCCGGCGATGATCACCTTGGCTTCGAGCCTCGGAGCCCCGCGGATCGCCAGCGCCAGCATCAGCAGAACCACCATGATGCCGATGAGGAGATGAAGGGCGTGAAGCCCCGTCAGCGCGAAATAGAAGCTGAAGAACAGCCGGGCCTGCTCGGCATGGGGCTCTGGAAATTCGAAACGCCGGCCGAATACGGGCGCGAGGTGTTCGCGGAATTCTCGGGAATACTCGATGCCTTTGATGGCCAGAAAAACGGCGCCCAGAAGCGCGGTAACGGCCAACCAGCCGATCAGGGCCTTCCGGTTTCGCGGCAGAACGGCGTCGTCGGCCAAGGTCATGGTCAGGCTGCTGGTCAGAAGAATTGCGGTATTGAGCCCGCCCAGCAGAAGGTCGAGGCGGCTGCTGGCGGCTTCGAAAGCCTCCGGATAGGCTGCCCGGTAAATGATATAGGTCATGAACAGACCGCCGAAAAAGAGGATTTCCGAGGCCAGGAAAATCCACATTCCGAGCGTGTCCGCTTCATATTGCTGGCGGAGGCTGTCGAACTGCGGGGCGGGCCTCGCCTCAGCCCCGGGCGGCGTCGGAATCACGCTTCGGTAAGCCATAGGCGTAAGGCTCCTCGGTCACGACCGGCAGATGGTCGAAATTATGCTCGGGCGGCGGCGATGGGGTTTGCCATTCCAGGCCCTTGGCTTCCCACGGGTTGGGACCGGCGACGGGACCCCATCTGAGCGAATAGAGAAGGTAAAACAGGGGCAGCAGATAGCCGAGCGCCAGAACCGGCGCGCCCGCCGACGAAAGCACGTTGAGCAGTTGGAATTCGTCCGGATAGGTGTGATAGCGGCGAGGCATTCCGAGATAGCCCAGGACGAATTGCGGGAAAAAGGTCAGGTTGAAGCCGATGAAGATGGTGATCGCGGCGATGCGGCCCCACACGTCCGGGTACATCCGGCCGGTCATCTTGGACCACCAGAAATGGAGTCCTCCGAAATAGGCCATCACCATGCCGCCCACCATGATGTAGTGAAAATGAGCGATGACGAAATAGGTGTCGTGCAGGTGCACGTCCACCGCCGTCGCGGCCACGGTGATCCCGGTCAGCCCGCCGATGGTGAACAGTCCCACGAAGCCTAAGGCATACAGCATGGGCGTTTCGAACGAAACGGAGCCTTTATACAGCGTCGCGGCCCAGTTGAACACCTTGATGCCCGAGGGTACGGCGACCATGAAACTGAGCAGCGAAAAAATCACGCCGGCATAGATCGACTCGCCGGCCACGAACAAATGATGACCCCACACCAGGAAGCCGATCAACGCGATGGCGAGGAGCGCGAAGGCCATGCCGTCGTAGCCGAAGACATGTTTTCGGGCGAAGCAGGTGATGATTTCGCTCACCACACCCATGCCCGGCAGGATCATGATGTAGACCGCCGGGTGCGAATAGAACCAGAAGAGATGCTGGAACAGCACCGGATCGCCGCCGACTTTCGGGTCGAAAATGCCGATGCCGAAGATCCGCTCCAGAGCGATCAAGAGCAGGGTGATAGCGAGGACCGGCGTCGCCAGAACCATGATGATGGCCGTGGCGTAATTGGCCCAGACGAACAGGGGCAGGCGCGTCCAATAGAGCCCCGGTGCTCGCATCTTGTGTATGGTGACGATGAAGTTGAGCCCGGTCAGGATGGACGAGAAACCGACGATGATCACGCCGACCACGGCGAGCACCACCTGGCCGTTGGCGAACAGGCTGCTGAAAGGCGTGTAGAAGGTCCAGCCGGTATCCACGCCGCCCGTGATCGCCATGGCCAGCGTGAACGACCCGCCGATGCCATACAGATACCAGCTCAGGAGATTCAGCCGCGGGAACGCCACATCCCGCGCCCCGATCATCAGGGGGATCAAGAAATTGCCAAGCGTCGCAGGGATAGACGGGACCAGGAAGAACCACACCATCGCGATGCCGTGGAGGCTGAACAGCCGGTTGTAGGTTTCCGTTTCGACCACATCGCCCGCAGGCGTCGCCAACTCCAGGCGGATCAGGGTCGCCGCCGCGCCGCCGAAGAAAAAGAATGCCGTGATCGACACGAGATAAAGCCAGGCGATGCGTTTGTGATCGATAGTGGTGAGCCAGGATCTGAGGCTGTAGTCGTGATTGAGATAATGCTTTCGGAGGCTGATGCCGACGGTCGTCATGGGCGGGCGTCCTCGCGGGAAAGGGATTTGATGTATGCGATCAGCTTGGTCAAATCGGATTCGTCCACGCGTC
>Ga0196972_1000476_pt1 | contig 20832 bp, 21 predicted proteins | sample S1v_2013CmetaG_FD_148618 | JGI IMG/M metagenome (GOLD analysis project Ga0196972, IMG submission 148618) | Soil microbial communities from Anza Borrego desert, Southern California, United States - S1+v_20-13C | ecosystem: Environmental > Terrestrial > Soil > Desert | place: USA: California...
ATCCCCGTATGTACCATCGATGTCGTTTGACGCAAGCGAACCAGGCTAAAATCCCGACCACACATGGCATGCAACGCAGCAAGATTTATAGGAAATCAGGTTCAGCAAACCAATGCCGGATCAATAACGGCCGTGTTCAGCTGCTGCAATGAGGCGAGCAGCATTGGACCTGCTGCCAGAAGCAACCGGATGGGATACCTTGTTCTCTTCTTTAGGCAAGCACAAACCTTCAAAAGCGGCGCCGCCAATGAAACGCACCAGCGATCCCAGCAAATGCCGTCCGGTCGCATGTTCGTTGAGTTCGCAGCGGAATGAATAGAACAGGTGATTCGTCTCCGGGTGCATGCTGAATACGCCTCGTGTGCCTGAGTCAAGTTCGAAGTTGATCTTCAACAGCGTGAGGTAAGCATCTTTCCGCTCGACGTCGAGCGGGCCCATGTCGACGTAGACAAACATGTCGTTCGGGTTAGCCTTCGGATCATGAATGAAGGTGACACGGCATTCACCGATGCGAAGTTTGTCGCCCTTCACCAGCGATTCCGGTTCTTTAAAACCGATAAGTTGCGACAGTTCTTCTATTACGCGCTTGAAAATGAGGCTTTTCATCCGTGTTGGCTCCGTGATGTTCACTATTGTTTGTCGATGTTCTGGTCGGCCATGGCGACCAGAACACTATGTCAGATCGATTTTTGCGCCAGGGGCTTACTCTTGATCTTCGTACAAATGCTTTTTGATTGCATCCAGTTTGGGGTTCGGTCTAGGGTCGAATGGAGCCGCGAAGGCAGCGTGCCCCTCGGTGGCGCCGCCTCGGATGTTGGACACCGCAAGGCTGAAAAACGCCTCCCCGCCTACATCGGACGTAACAAATATCGGATCGGTTGATGGCTTCCTCTTCGAGCGATCCACCTCTCCTTCTTTTGCTTTCAGTGCGCGGCGTACTTTCTCAGCCTGGTGAACCATTGGGTCTTTGAATTCGCAATTTCCTGGATGCCCCATAAGTTCCTCAAACACCTCTCTCATGTATTTGTTCACCAGTTTGACCAGATCCGGGTCTGCGTAATGCGTGCAACAGGAGAGCCAGTTAAGAATATCGTCAGGCCTCAAGTTCCTGGCTCGCATTTCCTTGACGGTCAAGGTGAGAGGGCCATGTTCGACAACGACGCCGTCTTCAATTCTGCCGACAATCATCTTTTTAACGTAAGCGATAACAGCTGGATCGCTGCTGCGAAGCTTGCCGCTGTCGACGAGTTCCGCCCATTCCGGACATCCGATCACGATTGGGTTTACCTCGCCATTTGATGCAGCCAGGATTCCTCTCTGATAACGGCCGGAACCGGCCATTCCCACTGTGGCATACATGACCGGGTTAGGACCGTAGTTCTTGACTTTGGCAACGGCTTCGGTAGTTGTTTCGACGAGGTCAATTTCGTCATCTTCCGGGCGCAAGGCAAGCCCCATGGTGTTGCATGCGCCGAACTTGACGTCAGCTCCGACATAGTCCACGGCTGCGGTCTTCCGGTGGACTGCGGCGTCAAGTTCCGCGGGGCTCTTGGGTCCGTAAGGTGCATCTGCCAGGTTGGAGAACGCCCCAAAACGTACTGGATGATCGCCATCCCAGTTAACGTCAAAGTACGCCTGCATGTTATTAACAAAATGGGCGCCTCCCAAGCCCGAATTCTCGCCGATGGCCAAAAGCGGGCGTCCATCGGTAGGTCTCTTATACTCAACGGTTTCCTGGGGCGGATTTTCACGGATTGTGTTGGATATCTTCGCCAAGGTGCTGATTCCTTTAGCCAATTTCATCTCTGCTTCTGCAATCTCTTCCGTCGCTTCCCGGTCCTCTAACCCCCCTCCTAATGCCTGCAGGTTCTCCCCCACGCCACGTAGCGCGTCGAACAGTACATAAGAAAGATCTCTCAAGTCCTCTGCCTTGAACATCTGTCTCTTATGGCCGGTTGCCTGCAGCAAGCGCTGGATGGTCGTAACCGCACCGAGATCGGCGCGTCGTCCTGTTACCGGATAATCCACTGCATCGGTCGCCTGCATTACGCTGCCATCCGAAGCACGGGGAATCTCTCCGTATTGCTGCAAGTTGCCCGCTCCAACCTGATTGACCTTTTGCAGATAAGCGTGGGTCGGCAGATCCATCTCGTTGGCCTCCCGAACAAGGCTATCGAGCGGCACGGTGCGGCGCGTTTTATCGTCGCCGCGGGTGCCTATAAATTTTTCGTTCTCGTTTCGGCCGGCGACCCCGACGGCGGCTACGGACTTGGGATCGAATTCTTCCAATAGCGCCCGCGCATCCGACTCCGCCTCCTGGAGCCGAGCGTCAAAGACTTCAATATGCGCGTATTTTCCCAAGTTCGGGTGCAAAGATTTCAGCAACTCTCTCAGCACATGGGCGTCGAGCTGGCTTCCGACCACAAACTTCGGAACTTTTCTTAGTATGTACAGACCCATACCCATTACTGCAGCGCCAATTGTTGCGGAAGTATGAACGGCATGCTCTGCCACCAGCCGACCCGCAACGATAGTTGTACTGCGCGTGTCTGGTTTTGCCAATGCGTATGCTGAGCGATCAACACCGCCAGGGACGATAGGAACGTAGAAGCGGCCGCGTTCTTCCAGGGTTCCTCCCTGCCTTGCCAGAATTTGATCGATCGGGTTCGTCAGATCTTCAAGTCTTTGAAGTCTTTCAGGAACGGCAGGTCCAGCCTGTTGCCTAACTGGGTTCGTACTGCCGGCACTGAATTGCCCACCGTTACCGCCAGGCCCTCTAACGCTGATTGTCATAAGATTTCACCCGTTTTTGAATGTTAGAAAAGAAGCCGATTCAGAATATCGCCGGCCTAACTATCGGCAGCTCAAAATAGGCTTTGCTTTGAGTGACGAAATGGCAATCGATGGTTCCATACAAAACAATAGGGGCACTTGATTCGCTCGTACGCTTCATTGCTGGAGCCGGAATCGAAGCGCTGGAACGGCCGAATGAGAAGCCTGGAAGTTCACTGGTTCATACACAGTGTTTTGGTCCCGCGCAGGCGGGGCCAATTAGTTTGGAGAAGCCGGTTCAGCAGGCTTGTTGTGCCAAGAGACGCAGGCCCTCTCTATTTGATGGACGCGCTAAAACAATGAGGTCCCGGATCTTTCCGATCCAGGACCTTCTCGGCTCGATGCCGCATCATCACTCTTGCCAAGTACATCCATGTGATAACGCGACAAGCAAGAACGACACTGCTGTCATACCCTGTCTTTACGCATACGCGCCGGCCGAAGCCAGTACTTGGCGCGCCTTGGCATAGGTCAACGTCGGTTGGCCGTAGGGCGATCCCGGCAGCGATGCCCACTCCTTGTTGCACTTGGCGATGGCGGCATCAAAACGACCAGCCATCACATCTCCCAATGCACCACGCTGCTTGATCAGAGCCAGCGCCGCGATGTCTTGCGAACGCGGTGAGAAGTCCTTCAGGCCGTATTGTTTGGACACGCTGTTCCAGGTCTTATCCAGGAACTGATATGCGCCAGCCGCAGTGCTGGTGATGCCGCTCGCGCTGATCGCACGGTATGGATGGCTCGAAAAATCGTTGAACTTGCTGCCGCCGAACATCGTGCGGTATCCGGCCTGCCCAAGCGTGCCCTCGCCCGTACGGATGAGCTTCAGGAATGCCTGTACGTTCCGATTCTTCAGTGCGCCTTCCAATTCCTTCCCCGACGCGTTAGGTGCCAACGCCTGCTTGCCGACATCGGACTTGGATGCGGAGAGCGATCCTTTGGACGAGGCGCCGGCTGTCCCGGAATCGTTGTATGGAGCAAAACCATTCCCCCGGCCTGGAAGCGGCATGGGGAGCGGCCGCGGCCGGTTGCCGCCGAATAACCCGGAAAACAGCGATCCAATGCTGCGGAACAGTTCGGCGATCGCTTCAAAAATCTGAGAAAGAAAGTTGTTTCTCTCAGTCGGGAACGTGTGGCGCGGATAACGAATATTTGCGTGCCACGGCATTGTCCTCACTGGCAATGCGCGGACATCGCCGATCTCGCAACCGGACGAAGAGATACCGTCCATCCAGTCCGACGCCTCATGGCCCGCCCGGTGAGCGCGATTTGGTGCAGAGGCGGGGGTGCAATTGGATACACACCCGTCCCCCCCAAAATTAATATTGATATTCATTTCAACCTCCCTTCAATAAGTGCGGTTCATAACGAAGACATAACGGGCTCCAGAGCGGACTGCGGACAGGTTCAAGGGGTGTGCGATCCGCCCTGGACAAACCATGCCGTGTCGATGGGTAGGCACGGCGACGGCAATGGTTCCATGCAGTCCGGGTGTACGTAGGCGATGGAACTGTCGGCAACCGTCCACTACACATTGACAACATTCCGTGGAGCGGGCGTTCCGCCATGCCGCTTCGCGCAATGGAAACCAGACGAGCCGCAACTTAACTTTGGGAGAAGTGCGATGTCATTGACCATGTTGCTGAACAGTCTTGGAACCGGCTCGATAACGAGTGGCCTGTTCCTCGACGCGCAAGACCCGTTTGAAGGGCTGCAGAACAAGAACCGGAAGCTCGGCCTCGACAAGGCCGACCTGCTGTCGGATGCCGACGGAAGCACTTCCAACGCCCTGTACATTCCACCGAAACAGCGCAAGACGAATGACCAGAAAATGGATGAAGACCTGCTTTCCATGCTTCTCAAAATGATCTCCGAACTTATGGGGTCGGCTGAGAGCGCCAGTGGTGGAGAAGGCGAAATTGGCGGAGGTGGTGGCGGCTACGGTGGAGGAGGTGGTGGTGGCTACGGCGGAGGCGGCGTTCGTTCCGCCTCATATGCGACAAACGGTGCGCGAACTTACGGTAGTTCCGGTACCACCATTGGCCCGGTTAAGCCTGGGGATGGCAATTGGATGAAAACTGCCCGCAGCCAGATGGGCGTCAGTGAAGGCGAGAACGATAGCCGTATCGCGGCCTACCACAACACGACCAATGCAGCAGGCTCCCGCGGCAATACGCCCTGGTGTTCCTCTTTCGTCAATTGGGCGCTGGAGCAGAACGGCATCAAGGGTACAGATAATGCGGGCGCGATCAGCTGGAAAAACTGGGGCAAGGGTGTGGACGGACTCAAGGATGCCCGCCAAGGCGACATCGTCGTACTGCAAACGGGCCCCGGCGCCACTGATCAGCACGTCGGTTTCCTGGTACGCAGCGGTAACGGAACGGTGACACTGCTTGGAGGTAATCAGAGCAACCAGGTCAAAGAATCGATCTACCCCATGAGTCAAGTCCTGGCGATACGGCGTCCTCCGGGCGGCGGAGCGCAGGCGTAAACAGTACGACGGGATCAAGTGGCCATATAAGAATTTTATCCTCGCCAGCTCGATTAGCAGTTAACTGTCGACATTACAGGCATGCAAGCCGACAGCTTGCATGCCTCTCTTTTTTGCTCTCACGTTCGCATCACACGCCACGAATTTCGTCGCAGGCGACTCGTATCAATTCCGCTCCAGCAGGGCCTGGCAACTTTCTCCATCGTCGGGATACACCGCACAGGCAATGCTCGCGGCAACGGGCATATCCTCGCCCGCGATGACGTAGGGCGCATCCAGGCTGGCCTTGAGCCTGTGGATGATGATTTCAAGCGTGTCGGTACCTTCGAGATCCGGCAACAGGATCACAAATTCTCCAGGGCCACTGAGGCTTGCAGTGTCGGCCGCCCGGGTGCATGACTTGAGACGCCCCGCGGCCAGCCGCAGCAGACGGTTCCCCGCCGCGGCTCCATACGTCTCGTTGACTTGTCTGTATCCGTCCATGTCGATCAAGAGCAATGCCACCGTTCTCTTGTAGCGCAATGCGCCGGCGATCGCTTGTTGGAGGCGGTCGTTCAGCAGGCGCCGGTTGGGCAGTCCGGTCAGTTCGTCGCGATAGGCATAGACGCGTGCGTCGGCTTCCTGCCGAATCTTCTCGTCGAGCTTGTGTCGCAGCGCCGCATTGGTCTCCTTGAGCAAGGCGATTTCGCGCCGCGCCTTGATCAGTTCTACTTGCAATTGCAACCACGCTTGCCGGGTGTTCCCGGTGCCGGCAACATCGCTGCCGTTTTCATCTTTACGGTTCCCGGTCGGCAGACCGGAGGAAGTGTCATTGCCAAAGTTGCCTGGCTTGGACGCATTGGTCATCGTGCTCGTCTCACTTCAATTTGGGACTAATTCGGGACTGCTACGGGGATGGTATTGGTCCGGTTGAAATAGGTGGGCCGGGAAGTTGCATGAGTTCCAACTTGGGTGGTTCTCGCAGATGGGGGAATATGCAAGACGACGGCACCCGTCGTCATCCTAGTTCGCGACGACGTCCGCAGTAGAGACCGCCACATCCGTTCTCATCCCATGGATCGCAATAGCCGTTCACGCCACATCGTCCTTTGTCGTCGGCACTCGAATGCCGCTTCACGGCTGTCGCAGTTCCCCTTCGGATGATGGAAGGTAGCGGAACAGCCTTTGGAGCTTTTGGCGGAAGCAAACCTGGTGTGGCGGCGCTGGAACCGAGCGCAAGATGATGCGCCCGGTCATCCCGTCCAATGATCCCTTTCCTGTCCCCGGATGCCGCCGTGCCATCGTCCGAGTCACCGATCTCGTCGTTTGTGCGCTGCCTGCTGACCACAGGCACACGCCGCTCCGTGACGACCACGACCGGAATCATGTCCGGATTTTCCGCCGCCGCGTCGTGCAGGGTTTCCCTGCCGGCGCCATCCTGCGCCGGCGCATCTTTGAGCGAGGCGCTCATCCCGCTCGAGTTTTTTGCCGTCAAGGTCCCGACTTCATGTCCTTTCATGTCTCCCTCCGCGCGTTCACGTCGACGCAGACGACGGTGGATTGCCGTCGCTCTCCAGCTCCGGCACCATATCCGTCATCCCGGACTCGACAAGTTCCTGCACGACCGCGTACACAAACGCAACGGCTTCGTAACTGGCTTTCGGCACCACCGTGTCGGCTTTGCCGGTCGCGTACAGCGTGCGTGCCAGCCATACATGACGGATCACCGGGATACCGCGCAGCTGTGCCCGCCGTATCATCGCCTGGGCCACCTCATCCTTACCTTTGGCCAGGACAACCGGCACCGGCGTTTCGGCACCGTCGTAGAACATGGCGACGGCGAAGTGAGTCGGATTGACAACGACGGCGTTGGCATCCTCGGTTCTCTCCACCGGATCGGAATCGGCCCACTCGCGCGCGAGTTGCCTGCGGGTCGCCTTGATGAGCGGGTCGCCCTCGGACTCGCGAAATTCACGCTTGATTTCTTCCATGTCCATCTTCAGGGATTCAGTATGGAAGTGGTGCTGGATGGCGAAGTCGGCTGCGCCTATGACGACGCACAACACGATGACGATGTGAAATATCGACCGAAGTATTGTGATGAATCCGGCGTAGATATCCTTCGGCGTTCCGCCGGATAGCTGAATGATGTTCGGCAGTTCATCCCGCGCGAGAACGTAGACGACGACGCCGATCACCACCGCCTTGACGATCGCAATCAGCAACTCGCCGATCTTCTTCTTGGAAAACAGCTGCTTGGCGCCATTGACAGGATCGATCTTCTCGAACTTGGGGGTGACAGCTTCCGGTGCAATCAATACGCCGAACTGGCCCCAGTACGATGCAACCGCCGTGACGCTGCACACGATGAACAGGACGCCAAATACCACCATCAGCAACGTGCCCGCAGCGCCGAACATGTTTCCGACCGCGGCCCCGAACGACTCGCCGGTCTGCTGTATGCCCAGGTCGAACAGGGACTGAATGGCTTCCCGCCACAGGCTTTCGGTCACGAACGCAAGCTCCCCCAAGCCTGCCAACATAGCGAGGCGGGCCAGGTCACGGCTGACGGCGACCTGGCCCTTCTTTCGCGCATCGTCGATTTTCTTGGGTGTGGGCTTTTCGGTCTTTTCTTCGCTCATGCCGCCCTCGCCTAACGTTTTGGCCCGGCCTGCAGAAGGCTGCTGGCAAGGTCAAGCAAATGCGAAAAATCTCCCGCGACGTAGTGCGAAAAAGTCGGCCAGTACACCAGCAGGATGAACAAGCCGGCCAGGCTCTTGATCGGCGACGAGGCAAAGGACACCTGGAGATTGGAGGCGAATACGCCGATCACCGCGAACGCGAAATCGATCAACAACAGTGGAATGATGATCGGCGCGCCGTACACAACGATGTGCCAGAAGAACTCGCCGAAGCGCTTCAGCAGGACATCGAGCTGGCCGGGGTCGAATGTCGGCGCGAAGCTGAAGGCCGGCCACAGTCCGTAACTCTCGATCAGGATGCGTGCCAATGCCACGAACAGACCGGCCTGGATCATCACCAGCACGACCGCCTGCACCAGCAACCCGCCGACCGCACTCGCATCGGGGTCGATCGATGCATTGTTGGACTGGATCTGGATCGGCGACCGCTGCGCGTCGAGGATTGACCCGATAGATTGCGCTACCCAGAAGGGAATCGACAGCATCACACCGAGCATCAGTCCGACCGTGGCTTCCTTGACCAGCAGCATGCCAGCCAGCAGGTAGTCCGGTGGTGTTTTCTGCACGAACAGGAAGGTCGGCAAGGCCGCCGGCAATGCGACCGCAAACGCAACGGCGTTGCGCACGATGCCCGTCAGGCTGCGCATGCTGAAGGCAGGCAGGATGGTCAGGCACACCAGCGTGCGGGGCACGATCAGTGCAAGCGTGACCAGCATGGCCTGCACGTCGATCAGCAGTGACTGCGGCATGGCGGCGGTCTCCCGTTACACGCTATGGTATCCACACATCTTTACACCAAGCGTTCGATGGCGGGCATCGATGGCTAATCCTAGCGTGCATCTCCCCCGTCGTCCTCGCGAAGGCGGGGACCCATAAGCCCGGGACTCGATCCGACTCACTATGGGTCCCCGCCTTCGCGAGGACGACGGGGTAAGGACATTGCCAGTCAATCGTCTGTCCCCGCATTCGAGCGCTCCGATGTGTTGCCAAAGTTTGTGCATACCATAGCCTCATAGCCTCATAGCCCCATAGCCCGTTAAGCGGTTTTACCGCCCGATATTCGGGATCATGTTGAACGCCAGATTAACAAGCAACATCAACTCGCTCCCAAACCAGCGCCCCAGCAAGGCCAATGTGATCGCCACCGACATCAGCTTGACCACGTAGGGCAGCGTCTGGTCCTGGATCTGCGTGATCGCCTGCACCAGCGACACCGCCACGCCGAACAGCGTGGCGATCAGGAGCGGCGGGGCAGACATGACGATCGCCAGCCACAGGCCTTGCTGGAAGTAATTGAGTGTATTCGCCATTTGCGTGACTCCGGGCAGGCTATGCGTACGACAGCGCGAGGGCATTCAGCAGCTTCCCCCATCCGTCGACCAGCGTGAACAGCAGCAGCTTCAAAGGAATCGTGATGGTCTGCGGGCTCACCTGCTGCATGCCGAGCGCCATCAGCAGGTTGGATACCAGCAGATCAATCACGACGAAAGGGATGTAGATCAGGAATCCGATCTCGAATCCGGTCTGCAATTCCGATACGACGAAGGCGGGAATCAATACCAGGGTATCGCTCGACTTCGCTTCCTTCGCGACCTCGGGCGGCCACAGCTTCTTTGCCGACGACAGGAAGAGTTCGCGTTGTTCCGGGCGGCTATGCTTGAGCATGAAGGCGCGCATCGGTTCGAACGCATCCTTCGCCTTCGCCAGCAGCGGCGTGGTACGGGCGTCGCTCATCCTGACGTCGACGCTGGTGACGCGCTTTCCGATCTCCTGCACGGTCGGAGCCATGACGAAGACGCTGAGCGCCAGTGCAATGCCGTAGATCGCGAGCGTGGGCGGCACCTGCTGCACACCGATCGCGTTGCGCAGCACCATCAGGACCAGCGAGAACTTGAGAAAAGATGTCGTCGTGACAACGATCAGGGGAACCAGCGACAGCAGGCCGAGCAGGATCGCAAACGATACGACATCGTACTGCCCGCTCATTCTCCTGCTCCCCACTCCACGATGCGGATGCCGAGCTGGCCGTTGACGTCGACGACTTCACCACGCCCGATCAGGCGGTCGGCGGAACGAATGGCGATCGACGATGGTGATCCGCCGCTCAATGATAGGATCGTCCCGGGGCCGAGCGCGCGCATTTCGCCTAGGCGCATTTTCACTTGGCCAAGACTAAAATCGAGCGTGACCGGGATTGCATCCAGCTCAGACGGAGCCGATGAGGTGTCGGCGGCGGCACCAATCTCGCCTGGCAGTACGTCCGATGTCGTGTATTCGGTATCCATGGTGTCGATGTTCCCTTCGGTGGCGATAATTTCCAATGAACATGGCGCGCGGTAGCGGACGCAGGTCTGCAAGCCTGCAAGCAGCACCCGCCCTTCCCCGTCGCATCCGAAGACCGGATTCGACGGCAGGATGATGTCGCCGGCTGCGATGGCGCGGAGCGCGCTTGCCGGCAGCTCATGCTGGGCAATGCGGATATCGGAGGCGTAGGACATGTCCAGGCAGGTGTGCACTGGGAGAAGGTCCTTCTCCCAGGCTGCGCTCGCCAGGACATGGCGCCAGAGCGCGATGCAGGCCCGGGCATGGGTGGTGATGGCGTGATGGGGTGTCTTGAGCGTCAGACGCAGCGTGCAGTCCGAGTCAGCGTCCTTGCCTGGCAACCGCTGGATACGGTCGGCGAAACCGAATGGCGTGCCGGCGAGCCTGCCGACAAGCGCCGCCTGCATCCAGGCCCAGCGCTCGTCGTTTGCCGACATGTCGTCGCCGGGATCGATGCCGGTCAGCGCCCGAAGCATCCGTGCTCCTTGCGCCAGCGCCAGGGTACCGGCCGGGCCGGACAGCATCATGGCGCCGAACCAGTCCTCTTGCGCATCTTCCTCAAGATGCAAGGCGAGCGTGACTCGGTCTCCGGCCAGCGACAGGGCAAGGTGCCGGCCGCGGCCGATCATGCGGCTCAGTTCTGCATACGACGGGGAGACGCTTTTACGGGCCAGTACCGCCGGAAGGACGAGTTCCGGATGGAGAGCGGCAATGGTTTCGGACTCGGGCATGGAAGCGCTTCTCCATTCGTTGTTATTTGACGCTCGCGCTTCCATCCTCGCTTGGGGGCAGGAAGGAAGCCTCTACAAGACGGTGAGCATCACGTGTCTTCCCATACGTCGTTCCAGCCGCCCTTCCAGTTCCATCCGTTGCCGCCGCAACTGGTTCGCGAGTCCGGAACCGGGCGTACTGATCAGGAAACGCACGGCCGAAGCCTGCTTTGAGACCGCCACGCCAAGGACGGCCCCCGAGGGCAAGATGACTTCAAAAATGCCGTCATTGCTGCCCAGCGGGGCGAGTTCATCGGCCAACGAGGCGGCATCGAAGGCTGCCTCGCATGCCGATGCGGCAGCGCCGCAAGCATCACTACCAGTCTGTTCATCCGAACTCTGGCTGTCGCCGCCATCGTTCTCCCGCCATCCCGGTCCTGCAGGAACACATACGGCGCGAGCATCGTCCTCGTGCCTGGTCTCCAACCGCTCGCGACTGGCCGTGTCACGTGAGGGTGTACGGTTTGACTCCCGCCGCTGGGCAGCATTTCCATTACCGCGGCTCGGAGAGTGATGCGATTCTTTCCTGGATGGGGCTGGCGTGAAGGCAGGCGGTTTGGCCGGAGGCGCCGCCTGCCGGCGGGAAGACGCCGGTTCCGTACGAACCGGCTGCGGGGCGGATGGACGCACTATCGACATGTCACCATTCCTCCTGCATCTGCGCCGAACGGATCTCGTCGCGCAGCATGACGAGTTTTTCCTGTTGCAGCATGGCTTCGCCCACCCTGCGGCGGGCCGCGAAGAAAAGCGCGCGTTTGTCCTTGGCGGCCTTCACCGCATCTCCGCACGCCAGATGCAGCCGAGCCGCGTCTTCCTTCATGCGTTCGTATACCGCCTTGGCCTTGCGAAACTGCCCGCTGGTGGTCGTCATCGACAGGAATCCGGCGCGTGCCTGTTGCCAGAATTCCTGCGCCTCCAGCAAGGCATCACGCCAGCGTTGCCGGGACACTCCGATTTCCTTGCGGGCTTCCCGCCAGGCCAGACGCGCATCCATGCACTCGCGCTCCAGGCGAGCCAGACGCTGTTTGCGCACGCCGATGACCTTGGCGAGGTCGTCGCGCTCGACACGCGCTTCCGGCACGTCCCTGGCTTCGCGCCGGGTGCGCGTATGACCAAACGTGCCGAAACCGCGTGCCGCCGTCATGACGCCAGGGCAGCAAGCTGCTTGAGGGTGCTATTGAAGTCGGCCGACACGCGGGTGTCCTGCCGCAGAAAAGCCATCTGTTGCGCGCGCAGGGATACGGCGCGGTCGGCCACCGAATCGGCGCCGGACTTGTATTCGCCCAGACGCATCAGGAGCTCGATCTCGTCATAGCGTGCCAGCAGTTCACGGAAATGCGCGGCCGCCTTCATTTGCTCGGGCGCGGCAACATTGGACATTGTCCGGCTGATGCTTGCCAGGACGTCGATAGCCGGGTAATGCCCTTGCTCGGCAAGCTTCCGCTTGAGCAGGATATGGCCATCCAGCAAGGATTTCGCTTCGTCGCCGATCGGGTCCGACGTGGATTCGCCATCCACAAGCACCGTGTACATGGCGGTGATCGAACCCTCAGGCGTATTGCCGGCACGCTCGATCAGTCGCGGCAGCATGGTATACACCGATGGGGTGAAACCGCCGCGTGCTGGCGGTTCGCCTGCGGCCAGGCCAATCTCGCGCTGGGCTCGGGCGAAACGAGTCAGCGAGTCGACCAGCAACAGTACCTTTTTGCCGCGCGCGCGGAACGCCTCCGCGATCGCCGTGGCGGTAAACGCGGCGCGCGCACGTTCCATCGATGTGCGGTCCGAGGTCGCGCAGACAATGATGGTTTTCCTGACAAGATCGGCGTCCAGCTCGTGCTGCAGGAATTCATTGAGCTCCCGCCCGCGCTCGCCGATCAGGCCGAAGACGATCACGTCGGCATCGCAGCCGCGTGCGATGGCAGCCATCAATGTCGTCTTGCCGCACCCCGGTCCGGCGAAGACGCCGATACGCTGGCCGCGCCCCATCGTCAGCAGGCCGTCGATGGCGCGCACGCCGGTCGGCAGAGCCGTCGCAATGCGGGGACGGTCGGTTGCCCTTGGCGCGTCGCGGATGACCGGCACCCATTCGCGCCAAGTGGAAACAGCATCGCGCGCAGCCGGCGCACGAAACATGACACGGCCGAAGCCGTCGAGGACCGAGCCGTACAGGTGGTCGCCCGCCTCGACCGAATGCACACGGCGCAACGGCTCGATCAGGGTGCGGTTCGACACGCCTTCCAGGGGGCTGAGGGCGGACAGGATCGCGGACTTGTCGGTGAACCCCACCACTTCCGCCAGCATGGGCTCGCCGGGTTGGGAAGGATTGATCAGGTGGCACAGCTCGCCGATCTTGACTTGCGGCACGTGCGCTTCTATCAGAGAACCGAGCACCTGCGACACTTTCCCATGGCAGGTGACGCCGGGGCTTGCCGGCATGCCGGTCAGCCATGCCGGCACCTGCTCGCGCATCCTTGCCAGCACGGCGTCGAGCGCAGCATCGGTGGCCTGGGCATGCATTACCAGATCACCTCGATCTTCCGCTTGCCAGCGAAGGTCAGGTGATTGCCCTGGATAGCGACCACACGGATGCCGAGGTACTCGTCGCCGACGTAGAGGCGTTCGCCATCCTGCGTGACGATGCTGGCATGGCTGCCGGACACCACCTGGCGGATCTTGAAGGGCAGCATCAGTTCGCCCTTCCCCACTTTGGCATGCACCGGGAACGCGATGTCGTGCGTGCTCATGAAGGCGGCGAGGATGCGCTCGAAGCGCCGCGTCTCTTCATCGTCGAGGGCGGCCTGCATGGTCCAGCTGTCGTCCTTCAGGTTCAGGTCGAAATGCTTCAGCAGGTCGGCATCGGCGAGGCGCTTGCGGAATGCGTCGCGCAGTTCCGCCGGTGTCAGGCGTTCGGCTTGCGCGGACGGCTTCTTCGCGCGCGCCTCGGTTTCCTGTTTGGCTCCGGCTGGAGGCGCATCGAGGCGGCCTTTCGATCCCTGGCGCATATCCGAACGGATATCGAGGTTTGCCGCCGGCTGATCCGGGCGCGAGGTAATCGCATATGCTGCGGCGGACAGGACTGCCGCCAGCGCCAGCGGGATATACATTACGCGCCGGCGGCTGCGGCGTGCCGGGCGGGCAGCTTGCACCGTGGCGCTGCCTGCCTCGGCGTGAACGGCTGACGGGGAGTCGGCCTCGTCTTCATCGCCGGCCGCATCGAAAAGCGGCGTGTCCACCGGCTCCGGCGGCGGGTTCTCCCATGGGGCATCCTGTGCCGCGACACACATCCAAACCTTGTCCAGGCGGGCGAATTCGCCGGGTTTCAGGTCGACCAGCGTCATCGGCTGATTGCTGTCCGCGCCGCAAATCACGCCATTTCCGGCGGAAAGCAGCCAACCGCTGCCGTTTCGGGACAACGTAGCATGTCCGGCCTCAATGCCCGGGTCGACCAGGACCACGTCGTCCGCGTCGCTGGCCCCGATTACATGGGGTTGATCATCCAGTGGCAGGGTCGCGCCACGATGCAATCCACTGACAATTCTGAGTTCATGCATGATGGTAGCCTCGGTCTCACGAAAACGTTCTTATCCGTGAGTCGTACCTGCCCTTGGGATGGTTCCATTTTTATAACTCGATCATGGCTACCGGCTGGACACGCGCATGCTGGGTCAGCTCGGAGAACGCGAAGACAGGAACGGCAAAGAATTCGTCTTCAATCAGCTTGCGCACGCAGCGCCGCAGATCAGCGGCGGTGACCAGGACCGGCGGCGTCGCCGGGGTGCCGTTCGTCCCTGCGAGGTCGCCGAGGCGGTCAAGCAAGGTCTGCTCGGTCTCCGGATCAAGGTCGAGGAAACTTCCCTGGCTTGTCTGCCGTATTGCACTGCGCAACTTGTCTTCCAGCTCGGGCGCCAGCAGGACGACTTCGATCAGCCCGTCGCGAGCCACTTCGTAACAAAGCTGCCGTTTCATCGCGAGGCGAACGTGATCGGCGACCACGTCGGGATCGCGCTCCTTCTGTGCCCATTCGAGGATCGTTTCCAGCAGGAGCCGTGCATTGCGCAGCGAAACTCCCTCTCGCGCCAGGCGCTGTATCACTTCGGCAAGCTTTGGCAAGGGAACGGCTTTGGCCAGTTCCTTGCCCAGTTCCGGATAGCGCCGGTCGGCCCAGCGGGTAAACCGCTGCACCTCGTGCACCCCGACAAACATCTGGCAGTTGCGCAGCATCTCCATCTGGATGTCGGCGGCGACCACCGCTTCCCACATCTGATAGCGGACGCCGGCCGCGTCCAACGCCGCGGTATCGTCAGCCTGCACCCAGACACGGCGGCGGCGCGTGCCCGCCATTGCGTCCTCGATCGCATTGAAGCCGAGTTCCATGAGACGGCTGACTGTCTCGGTGGTTGCCGCCCATCCGAAGCGGATCTCGCAGTCGATCAGGGGCACTTCCGACATCAAAAAATGCACCCTGCCCGCCGGGATCGAGGCATGGAACTCGAAGTCGATGGGCTGCAGGTCCGGTATGCCCTTGTGTTCCAGCACGCCGTTGCGCATGATCCGGACAGTCACCGTCAGCGCTTCCGCCTCCGGTGTGCCGCGCAATTCTTCGGGCATGCGCACGATGAACGGCCTCGTCGGCATGAAGGTGGTCAGGTCGACAATCTTCGCATTGGCCTGGTCGCTTTCTTCCGACTGACGCTTCATCTCCGCTTCCGCCGCCGGCCTGAGCAATCCGATCACGCCTCCCGTGACCAACGCACCCGCGAGCAGGAGAAAGACGGACATCGGCATGCCCGGAATGAGGCCGAAGAGCAGCATGATGGCGCCGGCAGTCAGCAGGGCTTTCGGTTCGTTGAACAGTTCGCTGGCGATGTCCTGGCCGATATTGGTGTGCTCTTCTTCGCCGTGCGTGTCGTCGGTGACGCGCGTGGTGATCATGCCGGCGGACAGCGAGATGAGCAGCGCGGGAATCTGCGCAATCAAGGCGTCGCCGATCGAGAGCACCGAATACACCTGCATGGCTTCGGACGCCGTCATGCCGCGTTGCAGGATGCCGATGGAGATGCCGCCGACGAGGTTGACGATCACGATGAAGATGCCGGCGATGGCGTCGCCTTTCACGAACTTCATCGCGCCGTCCATAGCGCCGTGCAGCTGGTTTTCCTTGCCGAGGGCCGCGCGCTTGGCTTTCGCCTCCTCCGCGGTCAGGATGCCGGCCCGCAGGTCGCTGTCGATCGACATCTGCTTACCCGGCATCGCATCCAGCGAAAAGCGTGCTGCGACTTCCGACACGCGTTCGGAACCCTTGGTGATGACGATGAACTGCACCACGGTCAGGATCAGGAAGACCACCAGGCCGACCACCAGGTTGCCGCCCACCACAAAGTTGCCGAAGGTCTCGACGATATGACCCGCATCGGCTTCCAGCAGGATCTGGCGTGTGGTCGCCACTTCGAGCGCCAGCCGGTACAAGGTGGTCAGCAGAAGCACCGCCGGGAAGGTGGAGAACGCCGTCGGCCCGGGCATGTACATCGCGACGACGACCATGAGCCCGGCGGCGCACAGGTTGGTGGCGATCAGGATGTCCAGCAGCCAGATCGGCATCGGCAGCACCAGCATCAGGACGATCGCGACCACAACCGCCGCCGCGAAGATCTCGGCGCGCTTGGCCGCCTTTGCCGCCAGGCGATTCAGCACCATCACGATCTGGTTCACCATTGCGCCTTCCTTCCAGGTTGAATGCTCTTCATCGGCGATCCGCTACCGGGTTCGTTCTTCCGCGCGGCGAATGACGAGCCGCGCCCATTCCTCGCAGCCGGCTTCGTTCAGGAGCGACACGGTCTGTGCGTCCAGCGGCTCGCCCAGTTCGACAGCGGCGTAGGCGGCCATGACTGCCAGCCGCTTTTCCTGCGGCCATATGCCGAGGCAGCCCCGCGCCAGTTGCGCCGCATCTTCCATCTGTCCTGCGTTCAAATGCCCCCAGACCAGGGCAATGGCGATAGCAAGCTCATCCGGCATCGTCTCGCGACTTGTCGTCTTTCTCATGGCTCCATTCCGTTTTCAGACCCGAGGGCCATCTCGACTTCGCTCATGTGCATCTGCTGGTACCGCAAGCGCAGCTGCACGGCCTTTTCCACCGTCTGGATCGCCGCGAGGGGTGGCCCCCGTTCGTCTTCCGGCCGGGACAGGGCATGATCCAACAGTAGCTTTTGCAGGTTGCGAAACCGCGGCACGGCATTCTCCCCCCATGCCGGGCTGGCAACAGTCCGCTCCAGACCGAGAAACCGGGTCAGTGGCGCAATGGGACTGGGCACGGTCGCATTGAATGGCCGCAGCGACGCAGCCTCCTCGGCGGGTGCCAATTGCGCACGTGCGATCTGCACGACAGGTTCCACATAAGGCGCGCTGACAATCTCGCCGACATCGCCGCTATAACCGCGCGCGCGGTCGACGCCGGAAGGATGCACTTTGCTCATGTCATCAGCTCCTGTACGGATGCCAGCTCATCGCTGGACGGAAGGGGCAGCCGGCCGAACGTATCCCGCGTCGCGCGCCGCACCATGTACCAGCTGCCGTCGGCGAACGCCGCAGGCAACCACACGCCGAAGCGCCCGGGCTGCTCGGTTCGCCTGCGAAGCACGCGCTCAACGGGAACATTACGGACGCGCTCCGGCCCGAAGCCGACGGCGACCAGCACGCCGTTGTCGATCGGGTACGCGAGTAATTGCATGCCTTGGGTGAAACTGCTGCTCACCACGGCCTTCTCCCGGCATGCCCTGTCTGCGAGGTGCGTCAACAGTCCGTCCATCATTCGTCCTTCCTGTCGTCGCTCTCGCCGTCGTTCTCGTCGCCCTGCTCCTGCCGCTTCTTGGGATGGCCGTCGCCGTCCTCGCCGTCACGCGGCGGGCGCAGCCTCGTGCGTAATGTGGACTCCAGTTGCCCTTCCGCAGACCAAGACGCCGGAACGCTGCCGCCGGCGCCGTGCGCAAGCGCCCGCAGTTCATCCAGCAAATGCATGCGGTGCGTGAGGTGATCCTCGCTCCAGGCAGTGAACGCCAGGCGCTCGAGGGCATGCCGGACGAGCATGTAGGCCTGCATCAACTGCAAGGCGGCGAGCCCCTTACGCTCGACGATCTGGTCGATCAGCGCGTCACCCGTCGTCATCGCGGACTCCGCGGCTTCCAGCAATGCGAGTGCGGTTGCGACCTGCCCTGTCTTTGGAAGAACCTGCGCACGCTCGAACAGCCCGCGGCGCAGATCGTCCGCAAGGACAAAGCTGGTCTGTACCGTGTTAAAGCAGGCGGCATCGGAAAGGGAAAGCCACAGGCGCGGCCCGGTTGCCGTCGTCGACCGCAGGTCGCCGGACAGGCTCGAGCGCAGGCTGGCCATCGCATCGCGCACATGGTTGGCACCGAATTTTTCCTGAAGCGATTTCACCAGCGCCAGGGGCGTGAGCGGAGCTTCAACCTTGCCGGCCCCCTTGGCGCCGTACAACTGGCGCAGTTCAAGCGCACCTGCGGCATCGGGCAGCCGGTCTCCTGCCGACAGCGCAACCATCTTGCCGAGCGCAGTCTCGAACGCCTGCGAGTGCTGAAAGCCAGACCGGATGACATCGCCGAACCCGTCCATCAGGTCGGTCATCATCTGGTTCAGCTGATCCTTGAGATGGCTCTTCCCTGCTGCCGGCAGCGCCCCTTCATCGAGCAACTCACGCGCGCGCCGCAGCAGCGTATGCCGCTCCAACGGATCGTATTCCGTCGCCAGCCTTTCCTCCAGGTCCGGTCGTTCGCTGTGCTGCAATGCGTCAACCAGCGCCGACGCGGCCGCTGAAAGCTGGGGATGTTCACTCCGTTGCGCAGAACGCGAAGCCTGTCCCGGCCGGCGCTGAGGCCGGGTCTGCGTGGCAAGGAAGCGGTCCTGCAACGAGCGCGGCTTGTGATGGATGAGAGGTGCCTTTGCGACGCCCGCCCGCTGGTTGAACTCGGACACGCTGGTCATGACCTCGCGTGACTGCCCCGCCGCGATGGTTTCTTCACCATGCCGGAGGGCGGCAATGCGACGGGCGGATGTAATCGCAAGATCGTTCATGGCCGATATGTGGCGAATCGGCCTTGCATGGTTCCCTCCGCACTGCCCGGGCGGTTGCCTGAGACCCTGGGGGATGGTCGAATGCCTGCGTGATGGCGTCTGCCAAAGCAGGTGCGCACAAGCTGCACGCCGAGATCAATTTCAATCCTCAGGAAATGATCGGACGGTCCGGTATCAAGGCCGACGTCGGGATTTATCGGCAGAACGATTTTCCGTCCATGTGAGTTGGGCCAGCACATGGCCTGTCATCGCGGAGCGGGATATTGGAGAATACGTGGTCAGACTATTACTCAGGAGTCGCGAATATTGGCAACGAAGAGGGGAAGGAGCGTGCACTTACAATCTTCGCCTATTTTCGCGACTCCCGAGTAATTTTTAGCGGCCCATCGCATCAAAGAGAGGCATGTCAAAGCATCATGCCTTGGCATGCCGGCAGGATCATCCCGGTTCCGTTACGCAGCGGTGGTCATCTTATCCTGCGTCATCTGGGCGTGACTTGCCGTCCCGCCTTGAATTTTCGCGAGCTCTTGATCGGCATTCGCTACGGCAGTCCGCCACGAAGCCAGTTTTTCAGAACTCACGATCCCGGTCTCATCGAGACTATTGATCGTATTTTCGGTGATATCGAGCGCGGATCGAACTTTGTCGACCACATTCGGAAACGCCTGAAGCATCTTGATGCCGATTCTGGCCCCCTTCACAAGGTTTCGGCAAACCCCTGCCTGGGCTGGATTCAAGAAGCCCGTAGCCGCGGCCGCATCGATTGCGGAATCGATGCCCTTGAGCGACTTGCGAATTGTAGCCGCAGTTGCCTCATTGTTCAGCCTCACGCCGGCCGCATATGTGGTGTGCAGCGCTCGGGCGAGACGCCCGCCACCCTGCTGGCGATAAGCATCGTCCCTGGAGGAGCGTGGCCCGCCAGTGTGCTCGTAGGTTGGGCTGGACGGCGCGCTTGCAGCCTCGGTCGTTCCAGCAGGCAGAGCCGGCAGCGCGGCAGGACGGATATCTACACGCATCGTTTCAATTCCTTAGGAAATTATTTTTCGCGATCCCATGTCGTAGTGACGTTCCTCCATGGGTAACGGAAAGAACGCGGCAGTTCCGTTATCAGAAAGATCAGGAAGGCATTCGCATCAGGATGAACGGTAGCGGCACGCGCTTGCATTGTTTACAAACAAAGTCCTTCCGTCATCTTGAAAACTTCGGCTCCCGTGAAGCAGTCATTTCGAGGTTCTATCGCACGTTCTGCCTACTCGCTGTCTACGCTTCGCAACGCCGGTTACCCGCACATCACGCAAGATTCGCTTCCATTGTGGCGCACCAAGATCTCACCCCGATCGTGTTTTCTGCTCGCGCGTAAAAATTACAAATAAGTTAACAGCATCCTTTTGAGCCTGTTGACAGAGGTTGATGCAGCGTCCGCCAACTCAAGAAACGCCGCTGCCCGCACCGAATATTTCTCAATTTTCTTCAATGTCTCACGAATGGTCAGCGCGCCAACTTGTGTCTCTTTCCTGTTCGCTATCTTTCAAAGCATGCAACAACGCATTCGCTGAGGTGATTCATCAAGGAGAAGCGCGGTTGCGGATCGAAATGCGTCGTTCCCATTGTCTAGCGAGGATCAACATGATGCCGAATGCGATAACCGGAAGTG
>Ga0196972_1000477_pt1 | contig 20775 bp, 15 predicted proteins | sample S1v_2013CmetaG_FD_148618 | JGI IMG/M metagenome (GOLD analysis project Ga0196972, IMG submission 148618) | Soil microbial communities from Anza Borrego desert, Southern California, United States - S1+v_20-13C | ecosystem: Environmental > Terrestrial > Soil > Desert | place: USA: California...
CTTGTCGCTCGACCGGTAGGGGTGCCATGTGTAATCAGGATGACATGTGTCGGATGACGGTGTTGCAGCTCGCGGACTAACGGTTCGGCTGCGCGTGTTTCGCCCACGGAAACGCAATGCAGCCAGATGAGCGGCTTGTCATTAGGCCGATTATTTCCATAAAAGCCAAAGCGTTCGCCCCAGTGCCTGAGATATTCCGGTTGTCGAGTGCTCCGCCATAGCAGCTTTAAGGGAATAAACGGCAGCAGCAGGTAGAGCAGCAGGGTATATAGAGAACGAGACATGTTGCGATTTTCTCACACTCAGCTCATGCATACATCAAGGGCAAGTTGCCAGTTCTAAAAGTCAAACGATTTATTTTCTAATGCGTAACCGAGGGCTCACCTTGCCTGCGCTCAAGCCTGCTAAAGAGGCACAGCCAATTTCCCATTTTGATACCTCATCCTCAGCATTAAATGCATTGCAAAATCCGCTTGACCGACCCTACAAAATGAAATAATTTTGTACTCAATCACAATATATTGTGTCTTCTGGCTGTTTTACTGCAACTGCGCTGGCAGCCTGAAAACTACGTAACGCGCAAAAGAACAAGGAAGGAATTTGCCCATGCTTAAAGCAGTCAAACCGGTTGATGAAACCACCCAGGAAGTCCCCGTGCAACCTGTCTCTCTCGACATCTGGGATAAAAAGTACCGCTTAAAAACCAAGCAGGGTGAATGTATAGATAAGACCATGGACGACACTTTCAAGCGTGTCGCCCGTGCCCTCGCGGATGCCGAGGAAACTGAGGAAAAGCGCAAGCACTGGTACGAAAAATTCCTGTGGGCGCTCCGCCATGGCGCCATTCCGGCGGGGCGCATCACTTCCAATGCCGGTGCGCTTGAGCACAAGCCTGCTACCAGCACCATTAACTGCACCGTGTCCGGCATCATCGAAGATTCGATGAACAGCATTCTGGAAAAAGTGCATGAGGCAGGCCTGACCTTGAAGGCAGGCTGCGGTATTGGCTACGAGTTTTCCACTCTGCGGCCCAAGGGCGCATTTGTAGCTGGAGCTGGTGCCTATACCAGCGGGCCGCTTTCTTTCATGGATATCTACGACAAGATGTGTTTCACCGTCTCATCTGCTGGTGGTCGCCGCGGCGCCCAAATGGCAACCTTCGATATTTCGCATCCCGACGCCATGGATTTCATCAAGGCTAAACGCGAAGCTGGCCGCCTGCGTCAGTTCAACCTGTCATGCCTGATCACCAAGGAATTCATGGAGGCAGTAAAGGCCGATACCGATTGGAAGCTCGCGTTCCCGCTTATGGAAAAGGAAGCCGAATCCGACGGTATTAATCTGGAGGATCCTGATCAGGTGGTATGGCGTGAATGGCCGATTAAAGGCAAGTACCTGACACGTGAATCTGATGGCAAGGTTGCCTGCCGCGTCTACAAGACCCTCAAGGCACGGCGCATGTGGGACGTCATCATGTCGTCCACCTACGATTTCGCGGAGCCGGGCTTCATCCTCATCGACCGCGTCAACGAAATGAACAACAACTGGTTTTGCGAAAACATTCGCGCTACCAACCCCTGCGGAGAACAACCTCTGCCGCCTTACGGCGCCTGTCTGCTGGGTTCGATCAACCTGACCATGTTCGTACGCCAGCCATTCACCGATAAAGCCTATTTTGACTGGGATGAATATCGCGAAGTCGTTGGCACTTTCACCCGCATGCTGGACAACGTAGTTGAGGTAAACGGTCTGCCACTGCAGCAGCAGCGCGATGAAATCATGCGCAAGCGCCGCCATGGCATGGGCTATCTGGGTCTGGGCTCTACCCTCGCCATGCTGAAGATGAAATACGGCGATGAGTCATCCCTCACGTTCACTGAAGAAGTCACACGCGTGATGGCGGAAGTAGGTTGGGAAGTCGGCGTGCAACTCGCTGAAGAAAAAGGGCCGGCGCCCATCATGGATGAAGAGTTCACCGTGACTGCTGACATGCTAGCCAAGCGCCCGGAGATGAAAGCTGACGGCATCAAGGTCGGTAGCAAGGTCAAAGGCAAAGTGCTCATGGGCCTCTACAGCAAATACATGCAGCAATTTCCTGAAGCCCTGCGTAAACAGATCGCTGACAAGGGCGTACGTTTTACACACCACAGCTCTATTGCGCCAACCGGCACCATTTCACTGTCATTGGCCAACAATGCCAGCAACGGCATCGAGCCCTCATTCGCCCACCACTACAGCCGCAACGTGATTCGTGAAGGCAAGAAGTCCAAGGAAAAGGTGGACGTCTTCTCCTATGAGTTACTGGCGTACCGCGAGCTGATCAATTCCAAGGCGATGCCTTTCAGCGACAAGGAAGATGAGCGGCTACCCGAGTATTTTGTTGACTCCTCCAGCATTCCTGCCAAGGCTCATGTGGATATCCAGGCAGCTGCCCAAAAGTGGATCGACAGCTCAATCTCCAAGACCATCAACGTCCCAACTGACTACGACTACGAGGATTTCAAGAGCATCTACCTCTATGCCTACGACAAGGGCTTGAAAGGCTGCACCACCTTCCGCTTCAACCCAGAAGCCTTCCAAGGCGTGCTAGTGACCGAGAAGGATCTCGAAAACACCACCTACAAGTTCACACTGGAAGACGGTAGTGTCATCGAAGCCAAAGGAAACGAAGAGATTGAATATGACGGCGAAATTCACTCCGCAGCCAATCTCTATGATGCGCTAAAGGAAGGTTATTACGGTAAGTTTTAGTAACTAATACCAAGGTGCTTATTAAAAATAACTGAGATATGTCTAATTAGTTGAAGGAGAAATGGTGAATGGTGCGGCCGTTCACCATTTTTTTACATACGGCTTTCATCCCTTGATCTCAATACCAAGCTGTGCACCACCCTGGCGAGTATATTACCCACTAATTGATCCCATCCGCTCTATCTCAACAGCTGAACCATTCAGCCGCGCGCTCTTTCATTCTCGCTTCTTTGCCGTGCCTTGTTCGTTAATGATGGGCCGCTTTTCCCGGGAATCCCTATAGCCCGCATTAAATTAATTGTTTATAATAAGAATCATTCTCATTTGGATGAGACAAGAGCAATAACGCTAGTCAACAAAATTCAAGTAGCCAGCCAGCTTCCAAGCCAGCAAGCCAAATAACCAACCCATCAAGAGGCTGTGAAATGAAAAAATTCCCTCTTGCACGTACGCGTGCAGCTATTCTTTTTGCCCTCGGGGCCATCCCCCATATCGCTTATGCAGCACCCCAAGGGGATGCGAACGCCCAGGTATTGCCTGAGGTTAATGTCCAAACTATTCAAGAAGTCGATATCGGCTACCAGCCGCTCACTACGACTACGGCTGCCAAAATCGATGCGCCCCTGCGCGACATCCCCCAGACCGTCAACGTGATACCCGAACAGTTGATTCAGGATCAGGCCGCACATTCATTACAGGACGTGCTCAAGAATGTCCCTGGGGTTTCCTTCAACCTAGGCGACGGGCAGCGCGACCAGTTTGTCATTCGCGGCTTCGATGCCATTGGTGATCTCTTTGTCGACGGCATCCGTGACGATGCACTGTATTACCGCGATCTCTCTAACACTGAGCGGGTGGAGGTACTGAAAGGGCCGGCAGCTGTACTCTATGGTCGGGGCTCCTCAGGCGGCATCATCAACCGGATTACCAAAAAACCGGGCGAGAAAACCCGTGAAGTAACATTGACTGTTGGTGCCCATGAACAGCGGCGTGCCGAGCTCGATATTGGCGATACGTTGGGGGAGGCCGCGGCCTTCCGCATTACTGGCGCAGTTGAAGATTCCGGCAGCTTCCGTGAGCAGGGTTTTCTGGAGCGGGAAAATTTCGCGCCTTCCCTAGCTTTGCAGTTCAGCGAAAACACCAAGCTGTTGCTGCAAGTCGAGAAACTGCATGATCGCCGCATTACCGACTTTGGCATCCCAGCCTACCGTGGTAAGCCAGTGAATGTGGATATCGACACCTATTACGGCTCTCGGAATGCCAAGGATGATGACTACACCGATTCAGATGTGCTCTCCGGTCGGGCGACCTTTGAGCACAGAATCAGTGACAACCTAGTGCTGCGCAATGTAGCGGGCACATACAACTATGACCTAGACCGCAATAACACTTTGGTAGCAGGGGTAAACGAAACCAATAGAACTGCGGCTTTGACTCATAACCAGGTCGCGCGCCAGGATGACGGTTGGTTCAACCAGTTGGAGTTACTCCAGAAACTGGAATTGGCAGGCATGCAGCACCAGTTGCTTTACGGCGTTGAAGTGGGTCGTCAATACAAGGACATGAAGCGCTGGGGATGGAGCGGTACAAATCAGAATGTTTCTCTATTCAACCCCGTTCTGCCAAGCCTATCGCAATTCGGTACGCGCATCGCGCAGCCGAATATGAATAATCTGACGACGCTGGAAGTCACCAGCGGGTATGTACAGGATATGGTGACCTTGTCCAAGCATTGGAAAGCGCTAGTTGGCACCCGACATGACAAGTTCGAGCAGAAGGTGGAAGACCGTAGGTCGGCCATTGATCCAGAGCGTACTGACAGTGAATGGAGCCCACGCGCGGGGTTGGTATTCCAACCCAACGATTGGCAATCCTATTATGTTTCCTACAGCCGTTCATTCCAGCCGTCAGGAGAAACTTTGAATTTCTCGCAGGCCCAGAGCGAAATGGCCCCGGAAGAGACGGCCAATATCGAAGTTGGCACCAAGATGGACTTCTTTGGCGGCCGGGTTTCCACCACAGCTGCCGCTTTTCACTTGGAGCGTGAAAACATCAAGGGTGTTAACCCGGTTACGAATACGCTGGTGTCTGTGGGAACCCAACGCACCCGAGGTGTCGAGCTGACAATCGCGGGGGAAATTGCGCCAAACTGGCAGATTACTGCGGGCTACGCACATCTTGATGCCAGAATCACCGAATCTGTTGCCAGGCAGAATGGAGTCGGCCTGGAGGGCAACCGCGCCGCATTAACCCCACAGAACAGCGCCAACCTGTGGCTGATGCACAACCTGGGTGGAGGATTTAGCGTGGGTGGCGGCTTGAACTACGTGGGCGACCGGTACACCTCAGCCGATAATCTGGTCACGCTTGACAGCTATCTGACTGCAGATGCGGTAGCCATGTACCAGAGCGAGCGATATGACGTGGCGCTTAACCTGAAGAACATCACCGACAAGGAGTATTTCATTTCCGGTCATGGTACCAGCAACAACCTCAATGCCCCCGGCGCGCCTCGCACAGCCGAGCTGACCATGCGTTTGTACTTCTAAACAAGCGGTTTTGAACGTGCATGCTCCCCATGCACCAACCTTCACGAGGTAGACGAGTAATCTCTAACTCGGCCAGCAGGGCTTCTATGGAGAGTTGTCAGTATGGGGAGCTTTCTTCATGGCCGATAAGTGCGCTGCCAAAGAACGAAAGCTGACGCCACGATCATCACCCATGAGATAAACCGAAATATTCTGACTTCGCCACTCGACCATCTGCTCGGGCGATCGAGGTACCGCGCAAAAAGCGATGCCCTGCCTGGCGCAAGTACTGGCGATTTTCTCGACGGCCAGCCGAACCTCAGGATGCTGCATCTGGCCCGGCATTCCATAAGACTGGGAAAGGTCCACCGCACCCTCCAGCACCAGATCAATGCCGGGGACGGAGAGGATGGATTCCAATTGCTCCACCCCCTCCTTGTCTTCAATCATTACCACGACCATGATTTCCCGATTGGCTCTTTCGAAATATTCGGCAAGGGTCAGAGTTCCGAATCCAGTCGTGCGTCCACCGCTTATGCCGCGGTTTCCCAGAGGATGGTAGCGGGCGGCGGATACGATCTGCTCAGCCTCTGATTGACTTCGGACGTGCGGCACGACAATACCCTGGGCACCAGAATCCAGCGCACGCAGAATGGCATCCGGCTGAATACCGCCGACCCGTACGAGTGGGGTAATGCCGGCACATTCAGCGGCACGGATCATGTTTTCCAGCGTCTCTGGGTTCACCCCTACATGCTCCTGGTCCAGGATCACGAAGTCATAGCCTGCATAGCCTATCATCTCGACCATTAATGGCAGCGGCAGAGAGCACAGCAGTCCGTAGCTGGCCTCGCCATTGGCTATTCGCTGTTTAAGCCGGTTCTGCTGCAGCATCGACATGCTCCTCAACCGGCAGGTACCACTGCGCGGGATGGGGATGGCGCAGGAAATCATGGTGCGAAATATGCCAGGCGTATGCGCCCGCATAGGGAAAAACCAGTATGTCATGGCAGCGTACGCGTTCGACAGGGGCGTCAAATGCCAACAGATCCTTGGGGGTGCACAACTGCCCGACGACATTCACCGGCCCTTGTGTCGCCGGCCTTTCCCAGGCATAGGGCCATGGTTCGATGGGCAGCACATGGAAAGGATGGCTGTGTCCCTGCGCATACGGCGTTCGGAAATGATGCGTGCCGCCGCGTGCAATAACGAAGGTCTTGCCAAAACTGGGCTTGATGTCGACCACTTGCATCGCGTAGTAACCGCAGGCAGCCGTCATGTAGCGCCCCAGTTCAAAGCGCACGATAGTGTCCTGCAAACTCGCCTGGCGCCGAATCTCTTCCAGTCCCGTACTAAATCGATCCCAGTTGAACTGCCTTGCTGGATCGCGGTAGGAGATACCGATACCGCCACCGACGTTCACCTGGTTGATGTCCAATCCATAAGCGTCCCGCCAGGCTGCGACCTGTTTCAATAGCGCCCCCAGCAGTCGCAGATGCGCGTCTGCATCAAGCTGATGCGACATCAAGTGAAAATGGAAGCCCTGCAGGAGGATACGGGGATGGCGCTGCAGCCAGTCAAGGCACTCCGGCAGTTGATCCGCCGGAATGCCAAAAGGCGTAGGCTTGCCGCCCATCATCAGCGTCGTTTCTATCAGCGCTTCTATTGGCAGGTTGATGCGCAGCAGCACATCCGCATGTAAATCCAGCATCCGCGCCAACAATTCCAGGCGCTGCAGTTCGTGCAGACTTTCGACGTGGATGATGGTGGGTTGCTCGCTTAACGCCGCCAGTAATTCTGTATCCAGCTTGCCCGGGCCGCTGAAGGCCAAGGGTATCCGGGGAAAGTTTTCACGCACCCAGGTCAGCTCGCCACCCGATGAGACTTCGAACCCGTCCACCTGAGGCGCCAGTGTTTCAAGGATCGGCTGCTCGGAATTGGCCTTAATTGCATAGAACAACTGGAACCCGGCAGGCAGGGCCGCCTTCAGCCTTTCGGCATGACGGCGCAACCCTTCCAGATCATAGAGATAGGCACACAGCGGCTCTTCCGTCCAGGCCAGCCTGGCTTGCAGCTCGGCAAAAACTTCCTTCAATCTCAATTCCATGCGTTCTCCTCTAGGCATGATCTGAGCGGATTGCAGACGGGAACATAAGTGGTCGCGCGGTCGGCACGCTTGAAGAAGCGATTCATCAGATTGGTCTTGCCGGCGAATGGTTGGCCATCCAGCAGGCCATCGATACGTAAGCGTGAGGCCGCATCACCATGCCTGTCCTGGTAGCGTTGCAGTTTAGCGCGGACGATGCACCAAAGCCGCTGCTGCAATTTCAAATCACCAGCGCCGAGCTGGACGATGGCTTCACATAAATGGTTGACGAACAGACAATACACCACGCGGTTCCACCCGAGATCGGCGTCGTACCACAGCGCTTCGCGGGCGAGCTGGCTGATGCCCTGCAGCATGTTGGCAGGGTAGCGCTCGCGTACCAGCTTCACGCCCTCGAAGTCGCGCAGGTAGATCTGCTGTGGGCCACATTTGTCCACGGCTACCACTACATTCTGCAGATGGGGTTCGAACACCACCCCGTGAGCGAAGTAGCAATACAGCACCGGCATGATCAAGTTCTCCACATAAGCATCGAACCAGGTTTCCGCCAAATCACCCCAGCTACCCCCCTTCTGCTGCAATAGCTGCCGCAAGCGCGACTCGCCGTGGCGATGGTTGCCGAACAGGGCGCCAGCCAATAGCGGTGTTGCGCCGGCCCGTAGGGACCCATCAAAAGCGCGCCGCAGTATCATGCCAAAACCCTCCGTGATTTCCTTGTCTCGCTGCGGGTCGCCGAGCTGCAGACTGACTGATTGGAATGCCGGCTCTTCCATCACTTCGAGATTGGGGAAATGCGATTGCAGGTCAGGCAGCAGTTGCCGCATCAAACGCGTGACTTGCAGCGCACTTTCCAGTTCGTACACCGCATTCTTGCGCACGCAATTGGTGATACGGATGTTGAGCGAGCATTTATAGAAGTACGAGTTGTCCGCGTGGAACAAGGTGCGAATCGATGAAGTCGGCTGATAGCATGGGCCTTGCATGCCCAAGTCGCGTAGCAGTCCCCGTTTTAGCGCTGTCTGCACATCGGGATGTCCCAACAGCGTATGCGCCTGCCAAGGGTGTGTAGGAATCAGCGCGAACTCGGAGGTATCGCACATGCCTTGGGGGGCTTGCGCGGCAACAATATCATCGCAAGATTCAGGAAGCAGGGATTGCTGCAGCAGGAATTCACGCTGCACGGCAAAATAATGCAATGGGAAAGACGTCCCCAGCTCAGGTGAATAGCGCAACATGTCCTCGTGCGCCACGCCTTGCCTGCTCTTGGGCGCGGGGTGGAAGGGGTGACCGTACACCAGCGACTGTTCGGATGCGATATAGGCTGCCAGCGGGTCCTCCGGAAATGGCGCAGCTTGCGCGCCATGCAGAATGGCAGCAGTGACCGTCACGCTGTCCTCGATCTGCGCGCGCAGTTCATCATTGAACGGTGTATCGGTCTGCAATGCTAGTTCTCGCAGCAGCAGAGCCGTCAATTCCACCTGTCCGAGCAGCGCCCATGGTTTGCCGGGAGCCTTGTAATAAAAAGGCGCGCGGTAGCGGTAGTTGCCCGTAGGTGAGGCATGTTCGACCACCGTCAACAAACGCCCCTGGGTCATTGGCAGTGTGAGATGCATTGCACGGCCACCTCGATTGCTTATTGCCAAATGTACCGATTGCGGCCAATCGTTCTGGCCGAACAGCGTGCCAATCTGCAGCTGCCCTTGGGGCCCGGCCACCTCGCGGCAATAGCAATTGAGCAGCGTTTCCATGGAATGCTGGCCTGCTTCGTGGCGGGCATGCTGATGAGGGTCAATATGAATAGCGAGTTGTGAAGACATCGGGAGTCCTTTCAGGAATTACCAAGGCGTAGGGGAAGCAAGGTCCTGGCGACGAGATAACCCGTCGCCAGCAACAACACAGCTGCGCCGATGAAGAAGGGGGAGCGCACATCGAACAAGTGCACGACGAGCCCTGCGGCAAATCCGGCCAGGACCGCGCCCCACTTGGAACTGCTTTCCAGCCAGCCGAAGGTGCGGCCGGCATGCGATTGACGAACTATTCCGGCAATCAAGGCATTGAGGCTGATCATGGCAGTTGTCATGCCTATCCCCATAAGCAAACGCCAGATGGCGATCATCTCTAGCGAAGGCGCCCAGGCCTGCCCCAGCAATGACACCAACAGCAGCACGAAGGACACGGCCAGTATCGGCAAGCGGTCATAAGCCTCCAGACGCCGGCTAAGCGGTATTGCGAACGCGAGATAAACCAGATGCGGCAGGCCGAAAAGCCAGCCAGCCAAGGACGGAGAAGCCGCCATCTCGGCGAGCTGCACCTGGCTGACGAAATACGGGAAGGTCACCACCGTGGAAAACACCAGCGCGAATTGCAGCCAATAGACCTGCCACGGTGAGGCTTCTGGTACCGTAGGTGGAGATTGGCTGCTATCCGCTGTAGTTTTTTTGGCGTTGCCCTCGGGCAGATGCCACAACATGATGGCCGATAGCAGTGGCAGGATTGCCAGGTAGCGATAAAGCTCGACGGGGGAATCCAGCATGGGGAGGAAAATTCCCAGCCCGGCCGGCGCTATCACCAGCGCAGCCCGGGCCGACCACTGCATCCAGTGCAGACTGCGCGTTAGTGCTTTGCCCTCCATCATTGTTGCCATGTAGGCATTGGACGCGGAGAACGTTCCCCCCAGCAGCCCCTGCAACGCCAGCGCCGTAGCAAATACCCATATATTTTCAGCAAAACCTGCCAACAGGAAACTCAACGCCAGTCCCAGCTGTGCACGCAGCAACAGCCGCTTCTTGCCGTAGCGGTCAGATAGCCTGCCCCACCAACCACTGCTGATGGCAATACAAAAAATCGGCAGGACGTATAGCCAACCTACGAGAAAATCGGTATCGGCATGCAGCGACTGTTCGAGTATCAGCGCGAAGAAAGGGGGCATGCCCAATGCCGCAAAGGAGGCAACGAAGTGGCAACCCATGACCGTGACAATAAACCGGCGATGTGCTGTCATGGTTGCAGCCTCAGGAAATTGGGCACGCTCAGGCCATAGAACTTGTTGACGTCGGTAGCGCCGGTATTGGTTTTTTCCGCCAGTGTGGCGGCGATCAGCAGATACTTGGCATACAGGAACTCGGACTCGAGCAGCACCTGGCGCGCGAAGGCGACATCCTCGCCTTCATGCGCGAGTGTATTAAGAACCTGTTCAATACGACGCCGCACATCGGCATACAGCGCTTGCGGTTTCTGCCCCATTAGCGGCGCCAGGCCCTCCACCAGCACTGCGATATTCAGCTGTAGCGTGATGGTGGTGAACATCTGCGCGAGCGGCAGCTCGGTGTCGACCAGGATGCGCTTGTCCTGCAGCTGCGCCGTCATCGCCGCCAAATTCGGCCGCTGGCGTGCCAGGTAGTCCGGATGAATTCGCGCCGCATCGTTGTCCTTGAGCAGCAACCGCACGCGCGGCGCGTGTCGGCTCAGCACCAGCACGGAATTCTGCTGGTTGGATTCCAGCGCAATGCCATAGCGCAACCAGAGCCGCAGATGCAGTTGCAGCGTGAGATCCAGGTATTCACTCAGCAATGCTGCCAGGTCGCCGCCGTAGAAGTGGTGCGCCAGTTGCTGTGCCACGACGCCGCCCTCCGGCGCTTCCGCCAGCAACGCTGCTACCGGGACTGGTACAGACTGCTGCAAGGATGCAGCAGGGTAGCGCCGCAATATATAGCCAAGGAAAGGCTGTTGCTGCACGTGCGCACCGCAAGCCTCGTACGTCAGGAGTACGCGGCCATGCAGCAAAGGCTCGTCCTGGACAAGCTGTGCCAGCAGGGTCTGGATGGCATGGCCGTCATGGATGGTGCTGGGCTTGATGGTACGGATATTCTTCGCGCCCAGTGTGCGTATTGTCAGCGGTAGCTTGAGATGCCACTCTGGCAGCTGCTCAATCACCACAGTGCGCACCGACAGGGTAGGATGCACTGCGAGATAAGCCTTGGGCGCGCGGATTACGCTGTGGTCCAGCCCGTGCTGCTGCAGATATGCCTCAAGGTGATGTGCCCATAGAAACGGGTGCACCGGCACTAGTGCATGGGTGGCGGCCAGCGTTTCCGACAAACCGACATCGGTCATGGAGGGCCACAGCGCTGGCCATTCGGTTTGCCCCGGCGTACTCGGATGATGCAGACGGTTCGGCACCGCGACCCAGCGCAACGCAAAACTACGCCGGAATTCTGGGCCATAGGCCGCTAGCGCTTCTGCATGGAAGCCCAGTTTGGCCCGCGCGGTGGGATAAAACGGATGGTCCAGGAAAGCACCCAGCCGGTCAAAATGCAGCAATTGCTCATGCCATGGGGCTTCGACATTCCATTCTATCTGGGCAAACCAGCGGCGGCGTTCACGCTCACATATGGCCTTATGCTCAGCTGCTGTCGCGCACTCTTGGGCAAATGCCGTGTATAGATCGGCATCGCCTTCCGGCAGGCCTTTCGCGAATGCTGCTAGGATATCCTCCACCGTATCTAGTAACCGGATGCGCGTATTTTGCTCGGCGATCACTGGCAATCCTGCGCTTTTCCACCGCTGCATGAAGTGCGAGGGGATAACAGGTATCCACAGACATTCGTCCGACAGATGACCAATACGCAACCACCTGGCATGTGCAGTCGTATACCACACGAGGCTGCCCGGCATCGATTCCCGAGCCATCGCTTCTCCTAGCGTCACGCATTGGCGAACATCCTCACGCAGTAGTGCGTCTAGCACGCGCAAGCATATATAACGGCTATAGTCCTCCTCTTGCTGCTCTTGAGCGACAGGCTTCAAAAAATCTGGCAATAACTCACTCATGCCACGATTTCCCATGTCAGGCTTTGGCTGACGCGTTCCATCTCCTGTGCCAGGCGGGCGGGATCAGCACCAGTACCGCGCAGCACGCCCAAGTAATCCTTGTTGGAATGCGTCAGGCTGAGTGCATCGCCTTTTTCCCGTAAGGGTTTGTAACTGAGTTGAACGCCTTCGATTTGCCAGTCGAACGTTCGGGGGGTACAGACCAGTTTGCCGGATGAGTTCGCGGTGAAATAGCGGATACTAGCGGCATTCGAGGCCAACTCTAATGCTGGCAGCGCTTCCCCCAGATAGAGGCGCAGCACCTGCTCGAATAGCGGGAACCCCAGTGTTTCTTGCAGCAGGAATTCACGGTAATCGCCGATACAGCGATAATTCACTTCGATCAACCGCGGTCCGGCATCTGTAAGCACAAACTCGGAATGGCAGGCCCCGAACGTAATACCCAAGGCTTGGATCATCTCAACCACACGGTTTTCTACCGCTTGCGGCAGCCCGGTACCCCAATGCGCTTCCAGTTCGATGAAATGCGGCGGCGGCGAAAGTTCGACCTTGAAACCACCCAGCACACGCAGCGTTTTTCCATCGCCCAGCGTTTCCAGCGTATATAGCGGTCCCTCGATATATTCTTCCAGCAACAGGGCATACCCCGGCTGCTCGGACCAGAGCTCACGACAACGTTTTTCGAGCTCTTCCCTATCTCGGCATAGGGATACCAGCAGGCTAGCCACGCCTTCTCGCGGTTTGACGATACAGGGAAACGGCACCTTCCCAATCACTTCCGCTAGCCTCTGAGGATCGCATACCACCGCATGCCACAACATATCGACACCACTGCGTTGCAAATACGCGCGCATCTCTGCCTTGTTCTTGACGCGGTATGCTACTTGCCAGCTCTTCCGTGGCAGGCCGAAGTACTCGGCGGCAATCGATGTGCTCGCCTGCAAATGATCACTATTAGAGAAAATGGCTGCAGGCGCGCTACTACGGCGGGTGATCGCATTAAGCACGGCAACGGGATTGAATACGTCGCAGGCAATGATCTCCGCAGGATATGCCGGCAGTCCTGCCTGGCCAAAATAATTGCGATGTGCTTCTGCATGGTCGGTCAGCACAATTACGGAATAGCCCAGCTGGCTTGCAGCCGGGATAAAGCCCTCATTGACTGAATCAGTCAACACATGCGCCAGCATGATAATTTCTTGCATTTTTCTTCTCCTGAAGCACCGCTTGCCGAAAGTCCGTGGTGCTATTGTTCGGGTGGTAGACATCGCGTCGCCCGCATCAAGCGTTGACGTAGAGCAGATCCACCGATTGTGGTTAGCAGATTGATGCCGGCTGCTCGTGAAGGAAGCTAACCGGCTATAGACTTCGTAACAGTCATATGAGAATTACTATAATGCTAATGAGAATCATTATCAACTACTAAACACGATCGACTGTTACAACCACATCTGAATCATAGAAAGGATAGCGACATACAACGCTTGACCTGGATCAAGCGGTACTGGTAATGCTGAAGGAAGGAAATCTATTAGATGATCAGCGGCTTTTCCTGTCGCAGCTGTATGCTGTGCAATGTGACTTCCATGCCACCGAGACGGACACCCAGTATCTCTAGCAAGGGATCCAAAAGCACACGGCCGATTTCGCCAAGCAAAGGGCTCAGTAATGTATTGATCGCAATCTCAACTAGCGACTCCAAAGGGCCTAACGCAGGGGGAAGAGTCAAGATATCATCCTCCTGTAAGGCATTTTGCAAACTGTCTCCTAAAGCATTCGCCGTAGGCTGAGTTTGTGGCAAGTTGTCAGCAGCCGGATGTGGGACCTCGAATTCCAGATTCTGAGCTGTCCCGGGATTGAGAGGCACATTGATGCCAACGGGTACTGAGGTGGGAGGTAACAGGAGTGGGTCTACAACAAGCGTGGCAGAGCCACTAATTGAAGTTAGACCAGGAGTTGCTGCAATTACGACATTTGACGCACTGCCATCATCACTAAATTCAGTCAGCTCGGCTGTCCCTTGCGCAACAGCTGCATTCAATGTCAAATTCACGCTGCCTACCAAAGGAAGGGCTGCTGAAGCAGAAACTCCCAGCGATAATTGCGCTGTTCGCGCCATGGTGCAGTTGTCACCTTCACTCGGGCCCACCGCTAGCAGTGGGGCTTGTTGAATAGTGATTTCTGTCTCAAGGCCGGCAATGGATATAGTGACAGTGCTTTCTTCACTGGCAAACATGGCGGCTGCCATGACCAGGGAAAGGGCGTTGAGGCTGAGCTCAGTCGTGGCGTCTTCATTGGGGGCACTGACCGCTAGAATATCTGAGAGCCTGATGGTTGCATCATTACCAATGCCGGAGCTCAGCTCCTCCAAGGCGGCGATCGCCGGTCCGTTCGCAGTACCTGCTTCCGCTAGCCCATCTGCCATCAGATTAAGCAAATCACCCAGCGCCATTTCTGCTTCCAGCAGCTCATGGACTGTGGAAACGCCGCCTTGCACCCGCAGCAGATCGGCCAAACTCAAATCGGCAGTAGCCAGCCCTTCATATGAAAGTACGCTAAGACTGAGACTGGTACTAAGCAGCTCGCCTAGCAACGCATTCAACAAATCAGCATTTTCGGTATCTATATCGAGCAGGAAGCTACCCGCCGTGAAGGTCACAAGCGAAGGGTCGGCTGCAGAAACCGCTTCGGCGTGGAGCAACACCTGATTGCCGAACAACCCGCCAGCGACCAGGCTTGCAGGTACGGATTGGGTTATATAAACACGCACTGCCCTTTGCTCTGTGTCAGTGGTGAACCGGCGTATGCCCCCCACCGTGGTGACATTCCCCAGCTCCACCATATTCGGACTCTGCGTAATCTGGCCGTCATAACCATTGCGCGTAGCAGCGTTTCCTGCTGCGGCCAATATTGCAATTGATGCATCAACACCACACCCCACAATCTCTCTTGCCGCTTCCATAGAAGCAATATCTGCGATGCTCTGCAGCTTGCGTTGCTGCATCCACAAACGGCCAGTATCCACTGCCAGCGCCATGAATACCACTGCCAGCAGCAAGGTCATGCTTCCCCATAAACCGATGGCACCTCGCTGCCGGTGCCGTTCAATTATCGATGGGCTGAACATGCTCGAAGAATGGCGGAATCGGATGAGAGAAATTCCTCAGGTAACGCTCTTGCACGCGATCCATAACCGGGCCGGAAAGCGGCTGAGCCTGTGAAGACGCCGCCTTGCCACTGCTTTGTAATTCCAGCCACGCCTTCACCGGTGACGCCACTTCAGTTTTATTTGTATCAGGAACCAATCCAGTTTCCGGCTCGGCAAGGGCTGGCAAAACAAAAGTGCTCATCCCCAGCAAAACAGTATGCATTATGAATGGGGTTAGGAATGCAGGCTTCATCACTTCAGCTCCTTATCTTTAAGGTAAGCAGTTTCCGAAATGTCCGGCTGGGCTCTCGCCTTGCTGCTTGCTGTCTCTTGGACTTCATTGAGCAGCGCAACATCCGGTAATGGCAGCAGTGCCTGCTTCTTCAAGCGCTCCACATCTGGTGCTCCGATACCGAACTGTTCAGCAAACTTGATGGCTTTGTCCACCTCGCCCATGCGATAAAGCAACAGCAGCAGGTTATGGGCAGCCTGCCGATTGCCTGGCGCAAGTTCGATCGCAGTCAGGAATTCGTGCAAAGCCCCTTGATTCTCATCAGCCAGCAGCAGTGCGTAGCCATAGTCATTGCGGATATTGGGATCAATAGGGAGGGCTTCACTCGCTGCTTGCAATTGAAGAATAGCTTCGCTCACATTGCCTTCATGCGTTGCCAGCAGGCCGAGCCCTTGGTAGGCGTTTCCCGCAACGCAGCTACTCAGCAGTTTTTGGTACAGAACGGCTGCCTCTTTTCCTCGCCCGGTCTCACGCAAACCATCCGCTCGCAATAAATCCGATTGCGGAGCCTCGATGCGTGCTGCATCCAAATGGGCGATAGCTGCATGCGGTCTGCCTTCTGCCAGCATTTGTTGGATTATCCCAAGCCGGGTGCTTTCAGCCGCAGGCAAGGCTTTGCAGGTGGTTGGCTTATTATCTACTGCAGTTGATCTGGCTTTCTGTATCTTTTCCAAATCTCTCTCTTGCAGCTGCAATAATGGATTTGCCCAAGCCGGAGCAATGCAGCCAACCAGCAAAATCCCCATCAATAATTTTTTATTCATGTCAGCTCCCCACCCCTTTAAGGGCATTACTGAGTCCGATGAAGCCCGGTCCTGCCACAAAAATCATCAACGCAGGAAACAGGAAGATCACCATGACGACCGTCATTTTTGCTGAAAGCTTTCCCACTTGTTCGCGGAGCTCCGAGACCTGCCGCTGTTCAGTAAGCTTTGTATATTCAATCAGCGGCTCTCGCAGGTTCCCCCCGAAGCGGGTAGCCTGCTTCAGCATAGTCACTGTATCGGTGAGCTCTGGCACCGCTAGTGGCGTAGCCATTTCCATGAGCGCATCAGTGCGATCCTGCCCCGCCTCAATACGCTTGAGCGTGGCTTCTAACTCATGTGCCAAGTTGGGCATGAGCCCGCGCGCTTGTTTTACCAACACGCGTAATGCGTGCTCTAAAGAAAGTCCAGCGTCCAACAACATGCGCAGCAGGTGCAGCCATGTAATGACTTCGCGACGGATCGCTGCTTGGCGTGTCCTTGCTCGCCAACGCAATAGATACCGCATACCAACAAACCAAAAGGCAAAAGCAAACAGCATGTGCAGCAACGCATCCGCGATTGGTTTCCCCTGAAGAAGGGCAGATAAACCGATGAATAGGCCCACAACCAGCGGCAATAGCCAGGCCGTTGCAAGATAGTAGAAGCGATGTTGTGGTTTCCCCCAGCCGGCCTGCACTAGTAATTGCTGCATTTCGGCAAATTCGCTTTCAGAGAAACGCTCCAATCGCTGCTGTAACCAACTGTGGGCGTGGTGCCTGTTTCCTAAAACTTTGTTACCAGCGTTTTGTTGGCGCAAGACCATTTCAAAACGCCTGTTCATCAAATGCGGAGGAAACTGCCGCTTTTGCGACTGCAACAGTAAAAGAAACGCGGCGGCAATCATGAATAGGCACGAAACCCACCACCATAAACTCATGATTACACACTCCTCAGCATGCGCCACAGCAGCAGCACGCCTATGGCTTGCAATGAGGCCGCTACGTACAGTACGGTTTTGCCGGAGTCATCCTGCAGCATCATGTCGAGATAGCCGGGATTGGTGGCAATCATGTAACTGGCAAGTGCAATTGGTGTCAGCCCTAGTACCCACGCAGAAACCCGGGTTTCGCCTGTCATCGCAGCAAGCTCACGCTGGGCTAACTCCTGTTGGCGAATCATCTGCACCACACTCTGCAGCATTTCTCTTGGACTACTGCCATAGGTATTACTGATATTGAGCGCGAGGCCAACCAGGCTTAGTTCGCGCAAGCCATGCAGCTTGGCAGCTTCATTAAGTGTTTGTGCCATGTCCGCACCGAGGTCGGTTGCACGCACGACCCGCTCCAACACATATCTAATCGGGACCACCGACTCTTCAGCAGCCAGCCTAATTGCGCTTTCTACACTGCGGCCCGTGCTCATGCTGCGTATGACTTGATCAACAAACATCGGTACTTGCGAAGTAATCAGCGCTTGCCGCCGACGAAGTCGAATGTATGGAAGGAGGAAACCAAATATGAAGATCGTAGCGGCGGGCAACAGAAAAATGCCGGGCGCGCCAAGCCAGAACCAGCCCAACAGGCCAATCAGATGCAAAAGCAGCGTCATGGCAACAATATGCTGAGGTTTGACCTCAAAGCCGGCATAGATTGACGCCCTAACCATAAAGCGGTGCCAGCCTGTTTCCTGCAAGCCCGGCGGCACTCCAGAAACTGTAGCGCCGCGCGGCAATACACGTTCAAAGTGAAAAGTAACCTTCTCGCGGAAACGCTTATTCCTGCTGTGAATGTGTAAATACATTGCCAAGGCAAGCATCAGCAAGGCACACACAATCATGGCAACAGGGATGGGCTTCATCACCACCTCATGGCGCCCGCAAAGTTGCGCAGCTTATGACTATACGGATTGCTGTTGCTCGCCACGAAGCTATTGCTTGCTTCGTCATAGGCATATAATTCGTTAGTGATGATCTGGTTGTCCCGCACCCCAGTGATTTCTGTAATGGACAATATCTTGCGCTCCCCATTGGGCAAGCGTCCGATCTGCACCACAAGCTCGATGGCAGCGGCAATCATTTTGCGCAAGGTGTCTTCTGAACCCTGAAAATTTGCTAGGCCAGCCAGCATTTCCAGCCGCAGCAGCGCATCCGTAGGGCTATTAGCATGCACTGTGCTCAAGCAGCCGTCATGTCCTGTGTTCATCGCCTGCAGCACATCCATGACCTCCATCCCGCGCACCTCACCCAGCACGATTCGGTCTGGCCGCATGCGTAGGGAATTACGCAAGAGGTCCCGGATCGATATTTCGCCGGAGTCATCCATATTGGCAGGCCGCGTTTCGAGTCGCACGACATGCTGATGATCTAGCTGCAGCTCGGCCGCATCTTCAATAGTGATGATGCGCTCATTCTGCGGGATGAACCGGCTCAGGACATTGAGCAGAGTGGTTTTGCCAGCTCCGGTACCACCGCTGACAATAATGTTGCAACGTGCCGTCACGGCATGAGTGAGGAACGCTAGCAAGCTCGTATCTAGTGTCCTGAGCTGGATCAGATCATTAGCCTGCAATGGTTCTTTGCGAAATTTGCGTATGGACAGGCAAGGACCATCGAGGGCAAGCGGCGGGATGATGGCATTGACTCGGCTACCATCGGGAAGCCGGGCATCCACCATTGGGCTGGATTCATCGATCCGCCGACCTAGATGGGCGAGGATGCGGCGGATCACGCGCACCACATGCTCGTCATCAATAAAACGTAGTGTGGTCTGCTCAAGCTTGCCTTCTCGTTCTACATAGATACTGCGGGCGCCATTGACCAGAATGTCATTAATACGGTCATCCTTGATGAGGCTTTCCAGCGGGCCGTAACCTACGAGCTCATCTACCATTTCCTCACTGAGATCACTGATATCGTGTGCGCTTACAGCTAAATGTTTTTCAGAGATATAACGTGAAATCTTGTCGCGCACATAGTCGTCAAGTACCTGACGCGGCATTTCGAGTGGCGAAAGATGGTCGAGCTCGATCTGGTTGATCAGGTAGCGGTGCAGCTGGAATTTGAGTTCCTGGTAGTCCTCAGCCTGCCTGAGCCCGTAATCGTGACCATATACCCGCAGATCCATGACGGAGCTCCTATGCCTTCATCCAACGAGCTGCTAAAGCGTTTTTAAGCTGTTGCAACCAACCCTGACCGACCCGCGGGGCATGTGCATTGCTGCCCGTGATATTGCGCGTCAGCTGGCGTACGCCCATGGCATAGGCATCACTGGGCGATAGTTCGAACATGCTCTCCCCAGAATTCATGGTAGCAAGTCGCGCCATTCCGGACGGCGGCAAAGTACCGATGAGCGGCAGGCCGAAGGACTGGGCAATACTTTCAGCATCTGGCGGCATCTGCGACAAGTAGCGGTCTACCACTAGCCCAGCGTCCTTAAGGTCAAGCTTCTCATCACGCAAGTGCTTGAGCAGCTGTAGGTTTTGACGGCAGCTTGGAACACTCTGCTCGACCAGCATAATGAGCTGGTCCACGTTCTTGAGTAGCAGCATGAGGAATTCCGTGCGTGCCATACCACCCATATTGATGACAATGTGCGCGAAATGCTGCCGCAGGGTACGCAGCAAAACGTAAACATCAGCAGATGTGAACTGCCCGCTGGACCATGGCTCATCAGGCATCGAGAGCATAGAAAGGCCACTCTTGTGGCGGCCGAACCCAGTCTGGATCAAGGTCGAGTCGATGCGACGCAGGCTGCGCACTGCATCGATGAAGTTATAGGAAGCATCCAAACCAAGGAATAGTGAGATATCACCATGCGGCACACCAAGGTCTAGTAGCAGCGTCGGCTTCGATTCTTGAATGGCGAGTGCCAAGTGCATCGCCAGCATAGGCGCGTCACTTCCGGGCCGTGCACTTAGCACCGCGGTTATGCGGCCACCCGTGTTGGCCACGGTAGGTAGCGCACCTAAATTTTTCGGAGCCAGCCGCTTAACCACGGCCATTACATCGCTTGCACGCGTGCCGATCGTGACGAAGTCTCGCGCTCCCACGCGCATGGAGGCAAGCAGCATGTCCTCATTGACGCTATCTGCCATTACCAGCACCGGTAGATATGGCTTGGCTGCAATAAGGCCTTCGATCAGCAGGGTTTCCTGACGGTAGCTGACCGGACTGAGCTGCACAAACACAGCCGCGGCGCCCACAGCATCGGAAAGCTGCAGTATGCGCTCGATCGAGGGTGTATCGGCGGGGATTATTTCACCGGCCTCAGCCAACGACTGCGCCAACCAACGCTGGCATTCAGCATCTTGCGTGACGGCAATATAACTCTGGCGATCATCCATGATGCTACCTCGACATGCCAGTGAACAGTGCC
>Ga0196972_1000478_pt1 | contig 20771 bp, 16 predicted proteins | sample S1v_2013CmetaG_FD_148618 | JGI IMG/M metagenome (GOLD analysis project Ga0196972, IMG submission 148618) | Soil microbial communities from Anza Borrego desert, Southern California, United States - S1+v_20-13C | ecosystem: Environmental > Terrestrial > Soil > Desert | place: USA: California...
CGACTTCTGGAGTGGGAGCTACAAGAAGGGTGCAAAGTATTATGTGAAGCACCTGGAAAGGTGGAGGAAAGAGAATGGTGGAAGATGAGCGCGTGGACTCGAGTGGAGTGGCTGCTGAAATTTCATATTAACTTATTCAGGTACTTGGTTTCCCTCATACTATCCAAACTTTCAATAGGAATTAAAATCTTTGCAGGGTAATACATTTGGTTAATTATAATGCAGAAATATTACGCCATGCAAATAATCCAAGCCATAACTCCGCTAACATTGAATGGGCGCATATGGCTGGGGCGACCCAAGAACAATTGACTGCATGTCGCTACTAAACTTCAGTTTTAGCCGAATAGTACAGGCTATAGAATAAACTATGAATTTTTATTTATACATATAGCGATCGTTACAAGCTGACGATTTTCAAATAACCCACATCGCCAAGCAGTAGGCGCTAATTTGCAATGGCGAGAGTTATGCAATATCAAAATGCGGCGAGGTTTGTTTCGCCAGAAACAAAAATATTTACCTGTAAAACTCAATATTTAACCGTACACTATTAATAACTGAATAAAATTTTAACTTACAGTAGTAACTGTGCTCATTGTCCGAATGTATCCCTTGATCAAAATGAGAGCAAGACGGGCCAACAATGAATCAGTATTAACAATCCTCCTCTTTGGTCAATAGAAGATCCCTATTTATACAGGGTAGTGGTGGAGATCCGTTCGGGTGGAAGCTGATTGATAAAGGAGTACCGCGGTTTGGGATTCGCACTGTTGATAAAAAACGAATGGCGTATTTCTTAATGGCAAATATGTCAAACGGCTTGGCGTAAACTGCCACCTGGATCATGCAGGCGTAGGGAGTGCATTTCAGGATTACCTGCAATATTATAGAATCGATCTTTTGAAAAAACGCCGCCGTAAATTCATACCGCAGCAGTCACAATGCACTGACGCCAGGGTTGCTCGATGCATGCGACAGTCTTGGTATGCGCCCTATAATGTCCTTTGAAAAGCTTTAAACTTGCTATACCACCTGTTCTTTGTCGTATTGCCATTAATGATTGCCAGTGTTGTGGTAATTCCAATTTCTACCGGATCCAATTGGTCGGAATCATTATCGATAACAACCGGCTGATTGTGGCTCACATAACCTTTTGGTCCTTTGCCAATAGACCACTCGAGTTTTTTGTCTGAATGCCTTTCAATCACGTCAAATAAAAACAATCCCATATCAGCGGCTAGAGCAAATCCCTGGTTTGTAAATATCCTGTTATTCCTTTTTGCGCCAGTTAATGGGTCGGTATAGTCTTCTTCTTTTGAAAACTCGGCTCCCACCACCATTTCATAAAAACGGTTAGACAATGCTTCCCAATCATCCTCCGAAAGCGGATCCTCATGAATTTCCATCACAGCTCTAAAGTTTGTGACGCGTTCAGGTTTCGCTTTTAAAAACCAATCTGAATAATCTTTTACTTCCTTTTTACTCCATTCCCGAGGTTCTTTAGCAAAGTAATTATTCGGGGGGATAAACAACTTGTACATATTACGGATCTATATTAATATCGGTTTTTGTTTCATCTTTGAGCGTTATTCGTGCAGTCACTCCTGCTGCTTCAAGTTTTTTATACAGCACATCCACATGTGCTTTTAACTTCTCGGTATAACCTCCCTTGCCAGTGCATTGCGACATTAATGTCTAATATAATTCATTTATATTTTCGCAACAGGCTTACCTTTCATGCTTTGGGTTAACAACCGCTCCAAGAAGGTTGCAAACGGCTTAATATTCTGCCCGACACTTGCTTCTTCAACCGTTGCCATGTAAGTCTCCCTTTGTTCGACCGGTATCACAGTCCAGGGATATCCACCTGACGACAGCATCACGTTCATTAAAAAGCGACCCATACGGCCGTTGCCGTCCATGTAAGGATGTATAAATACAAAAGTGAAATGACCAAGAACGGCACGAACAGATGCCTCTGATTCTTCCTTCAACAAATCAAATAAAGCGGGCATTGCGTCTCTTACTGCATCTTTATTGAATGGAACGTGTTTAGATCTACTAATATAAACCTGTTGATTTCTATAACCGGCCAGGTCAGAAGGTTTCAAGATACCTGCGGTAACGCTTGGCGCGAATAATTCCCTGTACCAATCTCCATGATCGGAGTCTGCTACCTCTCCTGCATTTTCTCCATGTAGGATTTTGCGGATGCTGTTTTCTACCTTTTGAAATGCTTGCCAATACCCTCTTGCAGCCATAGCATCCCGTTGTTTACTGTCTTCTTCGTTTTCAAAATGATTCCACCCGCCCACGCGGACTCGCTCGATCAAATCTGGTGTGACTTGATACTTTTCTATAGATAAGGAGTGGTATGCATCAGTGAGATAAATGTCTTCGACCGATTTTAGATAAGCGTTTTTATCTGATGGAGAACCTGGAGCTTTAGGAAAAATATTTATAATGGGTACGCGCATTTGCTCCCACATTATTTTATTCGATTGGCATAGGGTGACTTTTGCCGGTTTGATAAAGTAATGGAGAGTTGATTTTCGAATGGATCTGATTCCCGTACAGTGTAACCGGCTTTTTCCATTGTCTTTACTATAGTATCAGCGATCCTGTCTTGTTTTATATTTCGAAACGCTCCTGCGAGGCGACCTGCAACAGTGCTGTGTCCACCCTCCAACAGTAGGGATAAAATATCGGAAGCATCGTTAACCATGGCAAGCACTGTTCTTGCATCAGTCGGATTCTGCAAAAATGTGTTAGGAGTTGCCTGAACAAGTGATGCTGATTGCGAGAGCATGCGGATACCATTGTTAGTGATAATCACATTTTTTGCCGGGAGCGGCGATTTAATATGAAAAAGGGAAGTATTATAAGGTAGCTCTGTTCTGTTATTGCTGGCTGCCGGTGACTTAACAATCAATTGCTGCGGTACTGTCCAGTTTCCCGCGTGGATGAGTAAGGATTGCTCGGGTGATATACACCAGTTATCCTGGTACATGTCCTCAAGTACCTGGCTGCAGAATTGCCAATAGGAACTATACCATGAAGTGGTGTCTCCCTTCGTTTCATTTGGAGATACAATCAGGTACCAACCTTTATATATTTTCTTGATAAAACCATTAGCCAAGAGCCGTTCCCGATTGGTCCTTGTCAATGCATCAGTTTTAATCGCAACCATGCCGCTATTCTGAAGTATCTGCAATGCCTCGAGTGAATCAGCTAGTTTTTTCGCAGGGGTTGCCATTTATAGGAAGTGTCTATTAGTAAATTATGTTGTATCAAAATTAGTAAATTGTGTTGTGCGAATATTAGTGAATAATGTCGCATTAAGATAAGTAATTCCGCCAATTCAAAATGCTTAATAATCAATTGATTAAAAACAACCACCTGTCATTCGAAGAATTACCAATAGCTGTTAATGCCCGTTTCTACTATTGCCTGGAACTTAAGATGGGAGGACCTAACAAAAAGGCGCATGTATCGAAATCCATGATACTGGAAAATATTTTCACTTTTCCACGTCCAACTGGAAAATATTTGCCCTTTGGCGTTAATTCTATTCTTAGTGGAAAATATTTGCAGCAGCAGGGCTCTTACTGGAAAATATTTTCCAAAAACAATGTTATAGTCGAAAATATTTTCTAATTTAGCCTATTTAGGCAGTCTTAATGGAAAATATTTTACCTATACACCTTCAGGAAGTCGTTTTTTCTTCCAGCGATTCTAAGCACAGCAAGCAAATTTCCAAACTGGAAAAAGAAGGAAAGCTTAGGAAAATAGCATCCCGTATCTATACTCCTAACTTTACCGACAGCCCGGAAACTATTATCCGCCGAAACTTGTTCACCATCCTCGGCAAACTTTATCCCGGTTCAATGCTAAGCCACCGTTCAGCGCTGGAGTTTCGGCCCACATCAGCCGGTCATATTTTTCTTACATATACCTACACTAAAAAAATAAACCTGCCAGGCATCACTATTCGCTTTATGGAAGGGCCTGGCCCCATAGAAGGGGACAACCCCGTTTCGGGAGAACTTTATGCCTCGCGATTGGAAAGGGCCATATTGGAAAACTTGCAGGTAAGTCGCCGGCCGGGGCCGGAATCCAAAACCCTGACCCTTCCCGCGATTGAAGACAGGCTGGAGAAAATAATCCGGGTAAAAGGCGAAGCCGGGTTAAACGAAATAAGAGATAAGGCAAGAGATATAGCCGGTAACCTGGATATGCAAGCTGAGTTTGAAAAACTGAACAAACTCATCAGCGCATTGCTCAATACACAACCATCCAAAATATTATCCTCGCCGCTGGCGGTAGCAAGGGCATTTGGTAATCCCTACGACCCGGCAAGGCTGTCATTATTTGAAAAGTTGTTTGTAGAACTGAAACAGCATGAATTTAAAAACATGCCGGAAAAGAATACCAGCAATCAGTCATTCCGCAACTTTGCTTTTTTTGAAGCCTATTTCTCTAATTACATAGAAGGAACTGAGTTTGAGTTAGAAGAGGCAAAACGAATCATAGAGACCAATACACCAATACCTACCCGTGATGAAGATTCCCATGATGTATTAGGAACGTACAAACTGGTCAGCAACCGGGATGAAATGAATATAACACCAGTCACCCCGGAACAAATGCTGGAAATACTTTTATATCGCCACAAAGTATTACTTAGTGCAAGGCTGTCAAAAAAACCGGGACAGTTTAAAGACAAAAATAACCGTGCCGGTGAAACGTATTTTGTTGACCATACGTTGGTAAAAGGCACATTGATAAAAGGATTTGATTTTTACCAGGCTTTAACCGATCCTTTTTCCAAAGCGATATATCTCATGTTCCTGGTAAGTGAGGTGCATCCTTTTTTAGATGGCAATGGACGCATAGCAAGGGTAATGATGAATGCGGAACTGGTAAAACAGGAGCAATCAAAAATCATTATTCCTACTGTTTACAGGGATGACTATGTCGGAGCATTGCGCAGGCTTACCCGGCAGGATGATGCTGCAGCTTATGTCCGTATGATGCTTCGGGCTCATGAGTTCAGTGCGACAATTGTTGGGGATGATATGAATGCAATGGAGAAACATCTGGAAGACAGCAACGCTTTTAAAGAACATGATAAAGGGAAGCTAAAGATTATACCGGCTGAATAAAATGTATATAAATGGCCTTAAAATTTATAGATTTCTATTTCCAGTAGCCTCTTAGATTTTTTGAATTTGCGTCCTATCGGCTAATTTGACTGCAAAACCATCAAGGAATGCAAATTAAAAAAAGCTCGTAGTAAAATTATTCTGGCTGATTATTATTTTGTTTCCATAACTGGTTTAGAACCGTAAGATCCTTGTCATTTATAACAGCTGATGGTTCCGGGCGAACTTGGCAAGCGTATTTACGAGGAGAATGGAAATATTTAGCCGGCTTAGCAATTCCATGTAAAATTCCTTGAATTACTCTTGCGCAACTGCCAGGTTGATTGGATTATTGTTGTTGTTCGTAAGTTATAAATTCAAGCAGCCTACATACCCTGGCTGTGCGATAGTATTAATCGTTATTTCCAATCTTGCGTAGGAACTCCTCATAACCAATTCTAACATGCAATCGTCTGGTAACTTAACATACTCAAGCGTAACCGCTAAAACTGTTTGATGCGGATGTAGTATGAACGTTTCACCTAACTGTCTTCTGGTAGACTGAAAAAAATCCTTGATATTATGTTGAGTACCTTTATCCTTCCGCCTTATATCTTAATTCAGGGTCAGGCCCTGCAAAGTAACACGGACTACCGGCACTTCGCCAAGCTCTGGACGTTAGTTGGAATTTAATGAACATTCAAAAAATTAGAACAATTTTAATTATTGTAATCCTAACAGCGCTATTATCGGATTAACAAGCAATCCACTGATTTTTTGATGCGTTAATAAATGCATCTCGCCCATATTCCAAAGCCCATCCGTAATTCTAATGTTGGGGACTGGAGTTGAGCGGCGATATGCTGCCGGGCATTTATTCTGAAGCCGGCATTTCGCCAAACTCAATGTTGGTGGCAGTTCTCATTGTCTTGCAAAATCATCCCAATATTCTTTGCTTATTTGGTCAAGTCTGTCAATTGTTAATTCAGTTCTATTTTGGTCATAGATCTTGATACCGTTGCAACTAATGTAAAGCGTCCCACCGCAATAATCAAGTTTAGTATTACTTTGATTGCAACTCACTTTTACTGAATCCCCTTCTATTTCTGCCGATAAAATGTCAAGTTCCGCTTGGAATATTTTTCTGAGTTCGACAAAATATTCTTGTTCTAATTCAATTGGATTCATCCAGGGTACCAAAGCCAGTTTGTTTATGCCAACTAGTTCAATAAAAAAATCCTCAAATGTCGGCTCAATTCCCTCTGCCAAATATTGACAGCCTACTGTCAATGTAAGTAGAGACCTGTCGCCAGTCCACCCAATGATTGTTCCATCATGAAGTATTGAAAATATGTCTCTAACCTCTTCTGTACTCGTCACAAGATCAAATTAAGTAAAATGAAACCTTCGTCCTTTCTCTTTGAATTAAAGGACTGCTTGAGCTAATTGCCACCAACTAATAAATATACGCAACTCTATATTTTATATTACGTCATTCTTTCTCTAGACTCTTTATAGCGTAGTAGTTTTAGGCGCCTTATTGCCCGGCTCATCGTTGTCCAACCATGTAAAGGCAACGGTATATCCGTAACCTTTAATGTAAGGTTGGCCCTTTTTTATGCAGGACAGTGAATTGAGGATGATGGAGTCTTCCTTGAAAGGTCGGCCTTCACGCTGAGTCAGGATCGATAGGTAATCGAGACCCCCTTCGAAAATGTTGATGCCGCTGGGCTTGGGGTTTTTGCCACGAATGAATGTGGTATCCTTCGTGCCAATACAAAGCTTGCAGAAAGGATTGCGGAGTTCCCAGCCACCTTCCTCGTTTTGCAGCCCAAGGGCAAATGTGTTTTTCCCTGTTTCGATATTCTGAAACCGTACCTCTTTCAAAATCCTGTCTGCAATCGTGATAGGAATACCGCGTGATTCCAGATAATGGATAAGCGCCTTGTGTTTGATCGGCTTTACGCTTTTGATGGCCAGTTTACGTGTTTCTCCTGCATCCTTCGAAGCCGCGTTATGACGAATTACTTCAGCCGGTATCTCACCGATTGAATTCTTGAGCCATCTTAAGCCATCCGATACTGTATGAGGCTTTCTCTGGCTTTCGAGCCAGGCGCAAGCTAGTTTAACCGCATCACCGCCGACGCCGATGCCGAAGTCGTACCATAAGTTTCGCTTCAAATGAACTTTGAAGCTGGCTGTCTTCTCTTCACGCAAAGGCGATAAATACCAAGCCTCTCTTTCAGTTTTGCGTGTGGGTTTGACATTGATGGTTTCCAAAATTTTGACAATAGAAATGGCGTTAGCCTGTTCGATGTTCATCGAAGACTCCCTGGAAAGTTATGTTTGACGGATGGTGACGAAGGGACCTGGTCCCTTTGCTATTTTGTTAGCTGCCTTTGCAGAAATTTATCCAAGTCCGATTTTTTGTATCGGACGGATCGTCCCGCCTTAAGCGGGTTCAAATCATAACGCTTGGTGCAGTCCCAGACAGCTAATGTGCCGGGCGACACGCCAAGGTATTTTGCTGCGGCTTTACGGCTAAGCAATGGATCAGGTGTTTCCTCTTTCATAATGGCCTCTTCAATTTTTGGGTTGGACGTTGAGAATTCCCTGACATAGCTTTTGGCTTAGTAGGAATACAATCCTTTTAAGAGAGTCAAAACAGGATTTCAATAGGAAATTCATCCTATTAAAGATTGATAATTATAAATACATTGAATTAACCAGGCGGTGGCTCTGCTATATTCAACATCATTCCGGTCGCCCTTTCAACGGATGCGCGCACTGGATCAAGATTCAAACGTGCATAGATCTCCGTTGACCTAAGTGACTTATGACCGAGGCTTCTGCCAATCACTGGCAGATTTGTACCCGTCAAAACTTGGTAGCTTCCAAATGTTCTGCGTATGTCGTGAATACGAAGATCAGTCAATGACGGAGGCAGATTGAATCCTTCTTTCGCTGCCAACGCTTTCAATTTCTCCACCACCGTGTATTCAGCATAATAAGATTTAAATTTCTTGATTTGGCTCTGCATAAAGTCCACTGTCAATTCATCATTATTCCAAACGTGTAAAGTAGCTCTGGCAAGAATTCTTTTCCAAGGTCTTTTCGGATCGGCAATAGGTTTTTTGGGATTCTCTTTTTGCGGAAAAACCCACACACTTCGAACATACGTTTTTCTTCTTTTCAAAACTTCAAGTGCGCCGGACACCAATGGAATCACCAATGGTTCATCGTTTTTTGTATCCGGAATTTTCCACTCACCAAGGTGAAAATTTAGCTGATCCCAATTCATTTTCCGGGTATTTGTTTTTCTTACACCGGTCAGCAGCAAAACAGTAAAGTAATCTTTGAAGTCCTCATTCTCCTCTTCATTCAGCGCTCTAATGAAATACGGCATCTCATTCGGAAGAATAAATCGATCACGAGTTTTTTCTTTAAACTTCTTAATTCCCTTTGTTGGATTTGTTCCACTCCATCCCCAATAAATAGCCTTGTTGAAAATCGAACTCAGCCGACGGACAATCGTATTTGCTTGTGTTTTACCGCTCTCGCGACCTATTTTTGCGTGGCGCAATTCAATATCTAATTTGGTAATATCCGAAAGTCTTCTGGGAAACCAATCACTAACGAAACGGTTTATCTCACGTTCGTCATATTCCCAGGATTTCTTATGAAGTTTACTATAGCGCTCCATATACGCTTTGAAATGTTCTCCGAATGTAAGGTTGTCTTGCTTCTCTTTCTGTCCTTCTTCCAGAGGATCTTTTCGGTCAGCTATGATCCCAAGAAGGACATTTGCTTTTTTGCGGGCTTGCTCAATAGAGTAAGTAGGATACTGACCTATAATGACTCTCTTGTCCCGTCCCTTGATTCGCTTGCGGACGAAAAAGGTTTTTATGCCATTGCAAGTGACATACAATCTTAATGACGGTGCTTTAATATCTTTGTATACAGCAATCCCATTGTTTGGCACTTCTAACTTGTCCAATACAGTAACTGTAAAATGTACGCGGTTTACTTCCGACATTGATCTTCTCCTCTATTTCCATAGTGTTGAATGTTCTTTTTCCATTGCCGCACGGTTGCCGCAGTCACGGTCAAAAGCGGGTAAAATCGGTTATATGGAAGAGACCCAAAAAACGAGGTTATTTCTTTGTTTAATAACAAGAAATTATCGCGGTCTATTTGGGATAATGAGTTGGTGCTAATTTTGCCAAGGTGAAAGTCGAGGGTTCGAATCCCTTCGCCCGCTCCATTTTTCAAGGAAATCTTGAGTTTTTCAAAAACCCATTGCCGCACTGTTGCCGCAATCCAGGCCAAGCAACAATAACAGCCAATATGCAATTGGCACAATAAAGATTCGATTCGTCGGCTAAATGGCAAAAGCATTAATGCTCCCGGCAATATAACTAAATCATAGAGGTAGATCGGGATTATTCAAGCACTTTATGCCAAAAATTCTGGCATAAACTCAGCAATTAATTTCCCAAGCTGATCACCGTTAATAGTTTCAGTCCCCGTAATTTTTGCCTCGTCCGCTCCTTGAACGGTGAAGTCTGAAGTAGTGATCAAGATTTTTCTTTCTGCTTTCCTTGTTCTCGCAAAGCTGTCAAGCCTTTGAACAGGAGTCGTACCAACATTATTTCCAAACCACTGTTTACATTGAATTATGGTCATCTTTCCTGCTGGATCTTTTGCAATCAGATCAACACCTCGGTCGCCGGCACGACCCGCAATCACAACATTTGTAAACCCTTGGGCTTCCAACAGGTGCCCGACAAATATCTCAAATTGGTATGGATCTAAATCCATCACCTTTTTGATATCGACAGGTATATTCGGTAGCTTTCTCCGTTTGAAATATTTTGTGTCAGGAATTTTTTCTGCATAAGTCTCTAGGATATTCTCCATATCTAGCTCACTGACTTCGCTAATGAGGCTTCGTGTACCGTTTTCGAGAAACTGAGATAGTTTCAAAATAAATTCGCTATACGAGAACTGATCCCCTTCAATATCGAGTTCCTCAACAACTTTTGGTACATATAAAAAAATCCTTTCAGTAACTGGCACATCAAACAATTGTCCTGAAAAGGGCGTTAGGTGCTTTGTCAGGAAACGCTGAGGCTCTACCTCGTCACAATACAGTTTGAAAACTGCTAGTAGTTTCGCTTCGAATTTTGGCAAATTCAAATCGTGTAGACCGTGATCAGTAAATTCTTTTGCGACAGCATTTCGCCACTCTTTATAGGTTATCGATCGAGACAATTGTTCTTGCAACGACTCTGCTGTTTGAAAAACAATCTGGTCAATATCGTGATCATCTATTATCCATCGTTTGATATCGTCTGGCAGTTTTACAAACAATAATATCAGATCATCCACAAAAGCGTAACTCGCAGATTGTTGAACTCGCATTGATGGGTCGGCGCTATCGATATCGATAGTCAACAGCGGTTCAAATCCAGACTTGCGCGCTAGAAACTTAAGTCGGTTCAATACGCGAAGCCATTGAGAAGCTTTTATCGGACGAAACATTAGGGCGAAGTAGCGCTCTGCCTTAATGGTTCTTTGAGCTTCGTGGAAAAGCTCGTCCATGTCTCCCCACCATCGAGCCTCGTTGTGTTCAGCACGGCGCGAAGGGGCGTCTGTGATTACAACCTCTTTATCCAACCTATTGGCATCTGCGCTTAAAGAATAATCTAGCCAAGGATGATATAACTGGGCTTTTTCAAAGTAAGCATTGCCATCGCCCCACGGAGGATCAGTGAAAAACAAATCAACACTATTTGCTGCTATGTTTTGGCAATAGTCTCGAAAATCCACACATTTGATAGGAAGGCCAGCCCCTTTATGTACAAAATCATATCGAAGCAATCCTTGCAGACGATTTTCAAATTGCTGCTGAAATCGGTATAATAGATTGACTTCACGCAATTGCACTTTCGGGCAATGCAAATCTTGGCTTTTACTTCTATAATCCTTAAATTTTGCTTGCGGCAAAATAGAAAGGAATACATCCTTTAAAAAGTCTATAATGTCGTTTTCTGCTTCAATTCGATTAAAGGCTTCCCACATCGTATCTAACGCAAGCATCGATCTATGCGGGAATAATTTACCGTAGATGGTGAATTCGCTCGACAGATTTATTCGTGAATTCTCTATCAGTGTAGAATTAAAAATATTACTGACTGGTCGCGTGTCAAGCTCTTGCAAATGCTTTAGGTCCGAATGATCGAAATGCTTTTCAGTGCGCTTACAATTGGGACATCTATATTTCTTGGTCCGATAAGTGATGTTCTCGCCATTCGGTCCCAATCGCTCGTGATTCGTGATGCCTGTGTAGAGAAGTGGATCTCGATCAAAAAATAGGCTATCAAGTACGTGAGTATGTCCGCAAACACAAATAGTTTTGTAAAGTTCGTCGAGAGATGGCTTTATTTCCTTTATATATTCCTGATACGTTGCTTTCAATTTATCGAGATCGGTAGGCAGTCTCCATGGAGCATTAGCCATCCGGTTTGTGTAAATCTCATATTCATTCGCCAATACAACTCTTTGCTCCTGCTCTGTTGCATAGGCGAGCATTCCTGAGCCAGCGAAAGGATCACACACTTTCTCATTGATTTTGGTAAGTCCCTTTACAACCTCGGCCGCTATCCTGCGATCCTTCCTGCCCACGAAAGGAAATAGTTGATCGTCTTGGACAGGATTGTTGTCCAGCTCCGACAAAGTGAGCACCAAAGCTTCCACTTCTTGCCGTATTCTTGTTTGCGTTTCTTCGTTAAAAAGCCAATACATGGTTAATTCAACTTTTCAATTAAAGAAAATACATCAGAATCCTTAGCCAACAAGAGATCCATAGACTCGTTCATAAGCCCCTCTCGAATCAAAAAGGAATATTGATCAAATAATGTTTTTTTAGTCTTGGGTAAGATTATCTCCTTTGTAGATACTTTAGTAGAGTTCTTAGAAGGACCCTTTCTAGCAACCACAAGCAAATCTCCGTCTAACGTCCGCCCAGGACTCGTTACAGTCTTTAATGATCTACGTTGTTTTGGCAAAGATAGCACCTCAACAACGGCCATATTGGAATCTGCAAGTGTCTTTGAAATTCCAGCCCAATGCATAAGATTTCTATCTTGATAAAAAAAAGCGAAAAAACCTCCTGGTTTTAGACAATCGCAACATACTGCCAATGCAGATGTCAGGCGATTTATATATTCAGAATTATCTTTCTTACGTAATCGCGCATCGGTTTTTACAATTTCATGAGCGTAATGCAGACTTCCACTTTTGCTGAACAGAATGTTATTCCACAGCTCCGAGTATTCAAGATAAGGTGCCTGATCGGCATATGGCGGGTCTGTCAGTATCAGATCGATTGAACCGCTTTCAACACCTTTACTTTGTATCTGTTGGGCAGCACTTCGAAATACGGAGTATTTCGCGGGCTTCTGTTTCTTGCAAACTTCCGCTATTGCTACACGTTCAGAGCCATAAGTTTTGTTTCTTGCCCAAATCACTCCATCACAAAATGATTCAACTCTCTTGTCCAGAATAAATAGTGGGTTTCTCGATGTCACATTTGCTTTCGGTCGCCAATAGGGCCATTGCGAAGTCGCTTTTTTGTCGCTTATTCTGAGTAGAGGCAACGCAGACGACAAAATGAACAATAGCGCGTTGCGTACCTTCATCGGCTTGACGTCTCGTATCTGGCCAAATAGGAAATTGATAACAGCGATATTCAGCTCGTCAAAGAAATGTGATAGAACCGCACCTTTGGGTATTGCTATTCGGGAATTCTCAGGCAGTGCTAGCTTTCGAAAATCGATCGGGGTATACCTGTATTTTTGCATGACCGATTTCTTTTCGAGCGCTTTTACTACTTGAACGTTTCGACCACGCCATCCTGATCTAGTCTGCTTTTTTGTGACTACTTCAACAGGAAGCAACGTAAAATTTCCATCTTTGTATTCACCGCTGACCTCATATCGCACCCGTTCGATCATTTCGTTATTAAATAAAAACCAGTCAGAATACTGCTCAGCAAGCTTTGTAAAAAAGATCCTGATAAACTCGAGTTCTTTATTGTCAAACGTCCCTAGTTCGAGGACATTTTGTGTAATGAAAATCGAAAGAGGGTTAAGGTCGGATGCCAAAGCATTGCGCTGATTGCTTAGAGCAGAGAAAGGTATTGTTCCTGATCCGCTAAATGGATCAAATACAATATCGTTTTTGTTGCTTAATCTGTTTATGATATTATCGACAATATTTAATGGCTTTCTTGCCCAATAGGGATGGATTAAACCTATCGGCGTATCATGCTGAGGTTTCAATTTTTCTAAGTCAACCTTTAAGCATTTGACCGCTTCTAGGGAAATTGCTTTACTGCTCATCTTGGGGAACAAGTAGGTATAGATATTCTAGAGCTATTTTGTTGCTTGGCTGTCCTTGCGCTGAGTGCATCAATCCTTTTTCTTCCAAAGACAATATTTTGTAGCCGCTAGCAGTAATAAGACGGGTCATTTTTGCTTTATCTATAAGCGAGGTATTGGCGTAGCTGATTGCGACGGAAAAGCCCTTCGATTTGCAAACGCGCAACATATTACTGAAAGCATTTTCTACTTTCGATCTTAATCCGAAATCAGAAATGATGCGATTGGTCCTGTATTTTCCCTCGGTCAAGGATCCTGTTTGTGGATTGAGCGATAACTCCGGATAATCATACAGGTAGAAAGTATCAAGAACATGATAATATCTTGAGTAATGTTCCTTGAAATACGGAGGATCAGCGTACACAACTGTCGACTTACTGGCAGGTATTTTCTTGAGTGCTTCGAGGTAGTCAAGGTTATATACTTTTCCAGCGCTAAAATCACTACACTCTGACAGCTTGCGAAGTCGGTGTATAACCGAATCAACTATACTCTTGGTCCTCTTACGCAATAGGAATTCTGCCTGCTTTTTTGTATTTGGTTTGATAAACTGTGCGAGATGCGTTGTACTGGAAACTGTAAAGGTAAGTGCAGAAATCACAGCCGCTAAAATATGCGCGCGTGTGTTTACATCCTTTGAGTCAGCAAACTCTCTGATCGTATCTATCTCCAAACACTGCCGGATTCCGAAATATGTGTTCGGATAATACCACGAGAAAAGGTCATGATTATTTAGAGCTTTCTTGTTTTTTGCTTGGGTTTTCGTGGAATATCTTGGAGTCGTTTCATTAAACTTTCTATATTTTGTCCAGGCAAATTTTTGCAATTTGAGCGACTCAACAAACAAATCCTCTTCTTTCAGGTAACTACGTAATTTTTTTCTCGAACCACTCAGTAAATTCGATTTGCTGGTCACATAGGTATGCAGCTCGTCAGCCAGTTTTGCGAGACCAAGCTTTGGCTTCTCAAAGACAGAACTGAGAACAGCATAGGAATAAGGTTGTATATCATTTAAAACTACATCGTATCCATGTGCCGCAGCTTCGATCGACACCGCGCCTGTTCCCGCAAAAAGATCCACAAATTTTGTCGCTCTTGGAAATTCTTTATCAATGTTGCTTATAATCCATCTGGAAATCCTGCCCTTTGCACCCAAATACTGCATAGGTAGCGGGTTCACAGGCCCGAAATCTGCCAAAACAAAATTCTTTTTCTTTTCTGAGAACTCAACGACGCTCAGCTGATTGGCATCTAGTTTCACAGACTTTAATGGCATAATCGGACTACCTGTTATGTGGTTGGTTGACATTATCATACGAAATAAAGAAAACAAAGGGTTATTACAATAGAATGCTGCAAGAAACTTGATGAAATTCAACAGGTTCTACTCGCTTGCGGCTGTATCGGTCAAAATTGCTAAAAATTTGAGTAATTTCAAAAAAAACTTGAACGGAGAGCTTATTCAAAGTGTCTGTACCGTGAATGGATGTCATGATAAATAAGTTTCTGTTATCTTGTAAAATTCCAACTGCTTAAATCGGATTTGCTATGGCTGAAATTACTTGGAAAAGAACAGGCGAGCTTCTTAGAAAGCTTTTTGAAATACTCAAGCAACATCCCGACGGATTGAAAGCAAGCAATGCTTTGGAGCAATTGGCGTCGGCCGTTGAGATGACGCCTCATGAAAAAGGTATGTATGAAGGTAACGGAAATAGTACGCGACGATTTGAAAAGATCGTTCGATTTGCAACAATAGACTGCGTGAAGGCCGGATGGCTCGTAAAGCATAAGGGAACTTGGGTTATCACAAACGAAGGGATTAGCGCATACGAGAAAATTAAAGATCCTGAATCTTTTTATAGAGAAGCCGTTAGACTTTATCATAAATGGAAAGCGCAAAACCAAGGAACGACTGTAAAGAACACCGATAAAAATATTGAAGAGGCGACACTTGAAGGCAGCAATAGTGTCACTTTTGAGCAAGCTGAGGAGCAAGCTTGGGCGGAAGTAGAAAAGTTTTTGAAAAGCATGAATCCTTACGAATTTCAGGACTTGGTGGCGGACTTGCTTAAAGGAATGGGATATTTTGTTTCTTGGATTTCGCCTCCCGGTAAAGATTCGGGAGTCGATATCATCGCTCATCCTGATCCTCTCGGTACTCAAGTCCCGCGACTGAAAGTTCAAGTTAAAAGACATGCCGATGCAAAGGTTGATAGGCAAACAGTCCAATCATTCATATCTACGATAGGAGATGATGACGCTGGATTGTTTGTTGCCACCAGCGGGTTCACTAAAGATGCTGAGGAGCATGCGCGCAGCCAAGAACGCAGAATGGTTATGCTGATAGATTGGGAAAAGTTTTTTGAACTTTGGATACAGTTCCAGCACAAACTTGATGACAATGCCCGAAGGAAATTTCCAATCACACCGATTTATTTTTTAACCCCCAATTCTTGATGCCCTAATCCACTTTTAGCAAGTAGCAATTAGATTAATCATAGTTGGTTCTAAGTTAAATCTTTTGCCCCTAGAATAGATCCCTTAGAAAATATTTTCATTTCAGTTACTCGCGCAACTGCTTTGCCTACATCACCAGTGTAATAAACAACGACTAAGTCCTTTCTGGCGCGTGAACACGATACATAAAAAAGCCGACGCGTTCTGTCAATGACACTGTCCTTTCCTTGTGCAATATTTTCATTATCGGTATCTGACAAATCAGTAACCCCAAAATACTTATCGTAAGAAAACTGTCGATGGGTTCCTTCATCATCGTCCAATATTGTAAGAACCTTGTCAAACTCTGCCCCCTTAACTCCTTGTTGTGTGGCAAAGGGCGATTCACTTTCAAAATATTTCCTGTAACGCCATAGCTCGTTTGCTGGACAAGCAAAATATTTTTTCATCGACTCAATTTCGATTGCTACGGAATCTTCTTCGCCCTCGGGCGCCTCCTCAGCCTTAACTGCATCGTTCATGTGATCGGTTATCCTGCTGTCTAAGACGGCTAACTCATTTTCATGCACATATTTAAACACATCTAAAATCGTTGCCTTGGAATCACCATTCATCATGTCAGACAAAGTATCGATAGCTTTTTTAATTTTTTTCATGTTGTTGGGTAACTCAGAGCTTTTTAAGTTTTCACCCATAAGCTTGGGACTATTAGCGCGTGCAATACTTGCAACTTCAAACTTTTGACCTTCTCCATTTTTTTGAACGAGCGGTAATATAAAATTTAAAAACGGCCTTAATGGCCAGGACGTGCCATCAAGAAATCCATCTTTAAAAGACGACGGTGCATCGTCGTTCATGGCCGAATATAAGTTTGGAAAGCCTAACCGGATAGCTGCCATTCTGTGCACAATAACAAAGATTTTTATCTTACTATCTTCATTCCATGAATCATCACCGAATTTCTTAGAGCACCACTCTTTTATTTTCTGTAAGTTTTCCGCCCGATGATCATCTGCCGGCAATACGAATATTTGGGCGGACCCTTGCACGGGAACAGATTTATCTTCTACACCACCAGTTTGTTGAAGACCGTCACTTTGTTTTCTAATTGCATTAATTAAATCGAGCACGCTTTTTGAACATCGAAAGTTTTCTGGCTTTTTAATAGTTTGCCAACCTACCTCTGTTGGTATATCGCCGACCCCTGTAGTATATATTTTTTGCATTGGATCACCGAAAAATCCTAAACAGAACTTTCCTTTATGATCATTGTCAATTTTTTTGAACGCAGAAACTATGTCGGGAAAAGTATCTTGGCTTTCATCAACAAATACGTAAGGGAACTTCTGACTGACAATCGCATTCAACAAAGGTCTATCGTGAATTAGTGAAGGAACAAGCTTAACAATATCATCATGACCTAAAATGCCCTTTAGGTAATTACTACCAGTTCCGTAGTTGAAATATGGAACCTCTCCAATGGACACTGCTGTAGCTTTCAGCTTTTCAAGTTGTTTGGCATCTTTTTCTTTTGTTCGTTGTTGGACCCGTGGGCCATAACTTGCCATCTTACTTTCAAGGTCTGTTACCTTTTGAATTACATTCCCTACCACCCACTTTTTGATATCTTTTTGAAATGGCTTTATGACTGTCCATAAAAAGCTATGAATTGTGGACACATGAACCAACGCATTGTTTCCTACATCGTTCCAAATTTCCTGCGCTGCTATTTCCGTATAAGTAATACAGGCAACCTGTTGCCCTTGCCGTTTTAAAACCTCGCCTTTTGTAATAATGACGTGGTTAAGTGCTTTGACCAAAGAAGTTGTCTTACCTGATCCAGCGCCTGCAATCATGTTGAAACTAACACGCGGCGATTTATCAAGGCATTCATGAAGTTTTATATCGGCTTCCGTGTCCGGTGCATTAATCCTTTTTGTCATTGCTCTTCAGATTTTGGGACTTCTAGGATATTGTCATTTTGTGCAACCGGTGCCGATGGTTCAACTGCTGCCACTGGCAGTGCAACTGCATTTGCTTGGGACTCTACTACAATCTGTTTAACCAACCAGGTCAAGCCGTCCTTTATGTATTTGGGAACTTTCCAAGTATCGGGATCTTCCGCTAGAACACCTAATGCGAAACTTGTTTTGTTGAAAGATTTCGAACTCACTCTTTTGTGAATTTTATCCGCTAATTCATTTATATCATTTGGCTGTGTTCTAAGGCGTAGCCCTAAGTGCTTGCGCCCTTCTTCCTGACACCACTTTGCGTTTTCAAGCGCAAAAGCTTCTTCCAATGTTCTACCAGCAACTTGTACTTTTTCTTCATTCCACTCGACTTCCGCATTTTTTTGATAGGCGACATAGATAGTGGCAGATGAGTGTTCTGAAGCTTTTTGAATTACCGCTTCTTCCTCTGTTTGTAATAATTCAGATATAAGAGTTTTTTGAGGACGCCACTTAACGAGCGTTTGATTTGAGGTTATGCAACCCAGTTCATTAGGGCGGCAAGCTTTTCCTATCCTGTATTTTTTAATCGAAGCCTCATTATTTTCTCCTGCCGCTTCCTCTACTGCCATTTCATCACTCGGCTCTTCGTCATCGTCGGCGGCTTCTGCGCCTCCTGCTTCTTCTTTGACTTTAACACTATCAAGATCAGTTATTACTACCGCAGGTATTCCTAAAAACTCTATGAGATTTTTAAATCTGTAGGCATAGGCGCCACCTACTTCCAATATGCTGAGATAAGTCGAGTTTAGCTTTTCAGATGTTTTCTCTACCATTAAGGGCAGCAAAATGCGCTCAACGTTCCCTTCTACCAAAATTGCGGCATCTGCGAAGAAAAGATCACAATGCGTCAGTTTCATATATCTTTCAAGAAAATCTTTTTGCGGTTCGCCATCATAGAATTTAGATAAATTCAATGCTACTGAATATTGCTTGATTCCGGTTTCTCCTTCGCGTCTAAAATACCGGATTGGTCGAAAGCCGCGTTCATATAAAATATGCGGTGAGTGGGTTGTAATCGCAAGTTGTGCACTATAAAACTGCGCATCCTCCCCCTCAATCATAAGAATTTTTAGTATTTGCCTAATAAATATTTGCTGGAGCTGAGCGTGTAGGTGAGCCTCTGGCTCTTCAATAACGATTAGTTGAAGTAAGGCCCTATCTTCTTCCTGATCCATCCACCGCGCTTGTATATCCAGCAGTTCGACAACCATATAGATTAGATTTTTGAATCCTAACCCATTATAATTGTCAGGCAAAGTCAAACCATCATCTTTGCCGTCAAGTGAATAATGAACGCGGGTATCTTGGCTCATTATTGTTGTCGGATTCAATGCCGAACGGATTATAAGATGAGGATCTGAAACACCAGGATAACCAAGTATCGAAAGCCTTTTTAATGTATCATTGAAGACCTTTTTCAGATGCTCGTTAAATTGAGCTTCCGAATCAAAGAGAGCACTAAGTGCTTCATGGTCTTCTTCTCTCTTTTCAAGATTTCTTTTGTAAAACCTGCTGAGGCATTTCGATAAATCTTCGGCCCTTGCATTAGAAGTTTGATCGGACAAATATCTCTGTGCATGTAAAGTATCTACTCTAAGCAAGGATGTTACTAATGGCTTTCCGACATCATGTGGAAGTTGGGACGGCATATATCCATCTTCTTCAATAAATTCGTCATTGACTTTTGTCTCATCTAATACATAGTATCGAAACTCGTACTCCTGGTTGAAATTCTTGCCTAAAAAATCTATCAGATTCTTTGGCCATGGTTTGTATTTTTTTCCGGTTGTGCTGGGACGTGTGGCGCTGCTTTTTCTTTCGCTTCAATATATCTATTCAGAATATCGACTGTGCTCTTTGGTTGGAACTGTATTCTAAGGCCAACTATTGCTCCTTCCCATTCCAACTCTGGGAGCAAGCCCATTATCCTATGAATATCATTTGCTGTGAAGTCGAACCAAAGGTCTAAACTGATAACTGGTAATTCTGCACCCTCCGCGATGCTCTTTTTAGGGTCATCACCAATTTTATTGATTTCTTCCCAGCAACATGAAGTAAAATCATAGATGGAGAATTTGTCTTTCTGTCCATTGACAAACATGTCTATCGCATAGGATGCAGAAGTCTTGCCGCTATTATTCGCTCCTACAAAAATGGATATGTCTGGTTCAAAATCAATGAGCACGTCTTTTAAACGTCTAAAATTTCTAATCCTTACGCAGTTAATTTTCATGGTCTAAGGGGAGTTGGTTCGATGAATTAGGGGAATAGACTAATATAGCTCAATTTTTATATTAAGTATATAGGGTTAGATCCCCCTTTTTGTAATGCAATAAAAAAAGCGACTACACATCATTGCCTAATCGCTGTAGTTCTTGTTGAGTTCGACCCAAAAAGAGTTCCATCATAAACAGGTGATAATGATTGAAGCTGAAATCTACATGCAAATCACATGCAAACAAAAAAGCAGCTATAACACTGCGTTATAACTGCTTTATTTTCAGCTCCCCCTGCTGGACTTGAACCAGCGACCCTCTGATTAACAGTCAGATGCTCTAACCAACTGAGCTAAAGGGGAATATGTTTTTTCCCGCCCTCTCCCTTCCACAAAGCGGGTTGCAAAAATAAGGATATTCGGGTTTTTGGAGAACAAGACTTTAAAATAATTATTGGCCTCAGTTTTAGAACTTTTTTCCCGCCAACTGAAGGCA
>Ga0196972_1000479_pt1 | contig 20767 bp, 15 predicted proteins | sample S1v_2013CmetaG_FD_148618 | JGI IMG/M metagenome (GOLD analysis project Ga0196972, IMG submission 148618) | Soil microbial communities from Anza Borrego desert, Southern California, United States - S1+v_20-13C | ecosystem: Environmental > Terrestrial > Soil > Desert | place: USA: California...
AGTCGGGAAGACAGGATTCGAACCTGCGACCCCCTGGTCCCAAACCAGGTGCGCTACCGGCCTGCGCTACTTCCCGGATTCCCCTTTACAATAAAGGGTGGCAAAAATATGGATTTTTAAGCGGATAGACTAATGAATTTTAACGCCTTCATTCCCCCGCCTGATCAGTTTCCCGTGTTAAAATAAAAATGCCCGCCGGCTTTACGCTTTAGCGAGCAATGCGGAGAGGGAGGGATTCGAACCCTCGGTACAAGTTTAAGCTCGTACAACGGTTTAGCAAACCGGCCCTTTCGGCCACTCAGGCACCTCTCCAAATAAGAACCAACGAAGGGTTGCAAAAATAATCATAACCCTCAACATATCCCAAAAAAACCAGCACGATTGGTTTTTCACCGGCCAACTTAACTAAACCTTAAAATAATTGAATAAGAAACCTGGGGAAACGCAGAATGATCGGAACTGAACGGCTTGATGTCCGCGTTGACAGCCGTCACATCGCCGCCAGTTGCACTTTCTGCTGCAACTCCAACACATTCTCCCTAAACACCGTATCCGTATCCATCAAATCCTTCACCGTCTGGCAGGAATGGATAACCGTGGTATGATCGCGACCACCGAAATGCTCGCCGATGGTCTTGAGTGAGTTCTTGGTAAATGCCTTCGCTAAATACATAGTGATCTGGCGCGCCTGCACTATTTCGCGCTTGCGCGTTTTTTGCAATAGCTTGTCATACGACACATCAAAGTAATCGCACACCATTCGCTGAATAGTCTCAATGGTGATCTCTTTGCTGGATGATTTTACAAAATTACGTAACACTTTCTTGGCGAGGTCTAGGTCTATTTCCCTTCGATTCAGCGAAGATTGTGCCAACAGTGAGATCAAAGCGCCTTCTAATTCACGCACATTGCTATTAATGTTGTAGGCAATATATTTCACAACTTCCTTCGGCATCTCCAATCCGTCATTTTTCATCTTCTTTTCCAGGATGTCAATGCGGGTCTCATAATCCGGGATCTGCAAATCAGCACTCAAGCCCCACCTGAACCTGCTTAACAACCTCTCCTGCACGCCATCAAGATCCTTCGGTGACTTATCAGAAGTAAGGATCAGTTGCTTATGTGATTGATGTAAATGGTTAAAAATGGCAAAGAATGCATCCTGCGATTTCTCCGCCTTGCTGAAGAATTGTACATCATCAATGATCAGCACATCAATCAACTGGTAAAAATGAATGAAGTCATTGATGGCATTATTCCGGCCATGGTCCATGAACTGGTTGATGAACTTCTCAGAGCTCACATATAATACCACCTTGTTAGGATGTGCCTTCTTTACCTCGTTGCCAATCGCCTGCGCCAGGTGCGTTTTACCCAAACCAACACCTCCGTATATAACAAGTGGATTAAAGGAATTGGCACCGGGTTTTTCCGCTACCGTTTTCCCGGCCCTGCGGGCTACCCTGTTACAATCACCTTCTATAAATGCATCGAATGTATAAATATGATTCAGCTGCGGGTCAATCTGCATCTTTTTCAGACCCGGTATCACGAAGGGATTCTTGACGGGGTTATTTATGACCAACGGGAAATCCATTTCGTTGTTTGAAAAAGTTTTAAAGCCCTGGCCTGTTACATCCATCGTAAGCGGCTTGTTTTTGCTATTCCCACTATCTACCATGATGCGATATTCCAACCTCGCATCTTTGCCTAACTCTCTCTTCAAAGTCTTTGCCAATAAATTTACATAATGCTCTTCGAGGTACTCGAAAAAAAATTGACTGGGTACTTGTATGACTAAAACGTTGTTCTTAAGTGAAACCGGTTTGATTGGCTCAAACCATGTTTTGAAATGCTGCCATTCAACAATATCCTTGATGATCTTTAAACAACTGGTCCAAATCTTTTCAGCATTTTTCTCCATCAGTCAGAAAGCAGTTTATATATCGTGTTAACTATAGTTGTTCCAAATCGTCCAAAATATCTTTCCACATATGTCAATAAAAAAATCGGACAGGGAGGCGAATATCAACAATTCTTGGTTAAAAAAAAATTTTATTAAGCGGTTTTTTTAGCAATAAAAATACTTCTTCAATTCAATATTTTTTCCTGCAAAAATTTGGAAATTTCAAACAATTACACTCGCAGCCAGGCTAAGAATTTTACCTGCTTAACAATCACTATCTTACCATTTTTACTTCTTATTTTAAAGACCTTTCTGCCCACTTTCTTCTTTCTTTTCTTTACCTGGAAACCAATTCGCAGCACTATAAATCAATGCAACAATCATTCATCTCCAACAGTCGTTTGCATTCCAGAATAAGGTCTACCAAACTTATATACAGGTAAGGAATCGAAAAAGAACAAAAAAGGATCGAACTGAATTGTCTCCCCGTTTTTTTGAAGGTATAAAGATTTATCAAGCCTGCAAACTGATTTCTTCATGATTCGAAAAAATTATGATAAAAGCCTGTTTTTCGGGATTTTTTTTAGTCTATTGATTTACGTTGGGAATTATTACATTTGTCTACCTAAAACTAAACTACCTGATATGAGAAAGATATTTGTAGCTGCGGTAGCAGTACTGCTTTGTGTTTCTATTTCCTTCGCCCAGACCACCAAACCTAAAACTGCCTTTGGATTCAAAGCCGGCTTTAATGTCAGCTCCTTCCGTACGGCCGTTGATTATGAAAATTTTGACGCCAAATTGAAAGCAGGGTTTGCACTCGGTGCCTTTGTTGATATTCCTGTGGCTGGAAAATTCTCCGTTCAACCGGAATTTATTTATTCGCAAATGGGCGCTAAGGCCTTTGATGATTTCTTTGGTGAAAAGACCTACCGTCTTAACTATTTTTCTGTTCCCCTGCTCGTAAAGTATGAAGCCTGCAGGAATTTCCGGGTATTCGTTGGACCACAGCTTGATTTTCTTATCAGGGGGAAAGAAGAAGACCAGTTGGAACACACTACAATCATTACAAATACCGTAAAGGATTTCGATTTCGCCGTAACCGCAGGTTTTGAATTCGTACTTTCCCGCAACATTACCGCCGGCGCTCGATATATTCACGGCACCCAGGATGTAAGCACTACGCTAAATGAGAATACGATGTTCAACCAGGGTGTTCATTTTAGTTTTGCCTGGAAATTATTGAAGAGGGTAAAAAAAGCTAAGAAATAATAATTCTATTTTGATTATACGGAACGCTGCTCGATTGAGTGGCGTTTTTTTTATTAATTAATCAATTAGCCGATCAAGTGTGCCACTGACAACTTGCTACTGCAAGCCGTCAACCGTCAACTTCCGTAAATTGCACCGTGAAGAAAACCCTCTCGATCAAGCTTCCTGCTTTGGAAGCTACAAACCCTGAGCTGGTAAAAGAACACCTGGCTGGTGAAGCCGGGGTTAAGCTTACAGCCATTTCAGGATTCAATATACTTAAGCAATCTATCGACGCAAGGGGGAAGCAGGCATGGGTGAACCTGACGGCAGAGGCCTTCATCAATGAGCCCTATCAAAACAGGGAATTACCTGAATTTCATTTTAACGACGTGACACATGCAAAGCGCAGAGTCATCATTGTTGGTGCAGGACCCTGCGGACTTTTTGCTGCCCTCAAATTTATTGAAGCCGGCATCAAGCCCATCATTCTAGAACGAGGGAAGGATGTTCGCTCGAGAAGGCGGGACCTCGCTGTGTTGAATAAAGAAGGAACCGTAAATCCCGAGAGTAATTATTGTTTCGGTGAAGGAGGGGCAGGCACGTACAGCGATGGTAAACTGTATACACGTAGCTCAAAGCGTGGCGATGTGAATCGCATCCTCCACCTCTTTGTACATTTTGGAGCGGATGAAAACATACTTTACAATGCCCATCCACATATAGGCACTAATAAATTGCCGCATATCATTACCGCCATGCGGCACAAAATAGTTGAATGTGGAGGCGAATATCATTTCAATAAAAAAGTAGTTGATTTTGTCATTGAAAATGAGTTCATCTCATCTGTGATTACTAACGATGGAGAATTTCATGCAGACGCTTACCTGATGGCTACAGGTCATTCGGCGCGTGACATCTTTGAATTGCTTCATCGAAAAAATATTCTAATCGAGTCAAAGCCTTTTGCCCTCGGTGTTCGCGTGGAGCATCCTCAATATCTTATAGACAGCGCGCAATATCACCTTTCCATTCCTTCCATACCGTTGAAAGGAAGCCTTCGTCCCTCTTACCTGCCCGCAGCTTCCTACAGCCTGGTGCAACAGGTGGAGGGGAAAGGGGTTTTTTCATTCTGTATGTGCCCGGGTGGCATCATTGCTCCAGCGGCAACGAATCCTAATGAAATAGTAGTGAACGGATGGTCGCCCTCAAAGCGAAACAATCCATATGCAAATAGCGGCATCGTGGTTAGTGTGGAAGAAAAGGATATTCCAGGATATGCAAAACACGGTCCGCTGGCAGCGATGCATTTCCAGGCTGATGTAGAGCAGAAAGCTTTTGCCGCAGGAGGGGGAAAGCTGGTAGCCCCGGCTCAGCGCCTGGTTGATTTTGCCCAAAACAAATTATCCGCTTCTCTGCCTGATTGTTCCTACCTGCCAGGAATTCATTCCACCTTATTAAAAAATGTTTTACCGTCATTCATTCACAAACGATTGCAGGAAGCGTTTAAAGAATTTGGAAAGAAGATCCCCGCTAAATATGGCCGAAGCGGTTATCTCACCAATGAGGCAGTTGTGGTTGCAACCGAATCAAGAACCTCCTCGCCTGTAAGAATACCGCGCAACGCAACCAATCTGCATCACCCACAAATACGAAATCTATATCCCTGCGGCGAAGGGGCAGGTTATGCCGGTGGGATAGTGAGCGCAGCGATGGATGGAGAGCGGGTGGCGGAGCGGATAACAGGTGACGTTTAACCCAGCCTATGGCAGGCAGGCTGTTTAAGTCATTTAACGTTGGTAGTTTGAGGGGGTAGCATGTCGTTCAATGTCGTTCAAGGTCGTTCAAGGCGTTCAATCGGGATAGGTTAGGATATATATTTTATTCTTATCGTCGGGATCATTTTGCCATTGTTTTTCCCTCGTTTTTTAGCGTTGAAAAAACTTTTTGATTCTGTGTTTTTCACCTTGTTTCACTTTCTGGCGATTGTACCTTTAACTTGTTAATATATAAAACAGGTTAGTAGGCATTTGCCAAAACCTGTTGCCCGGCGACGAAAGTCGCAAGGGGGACTGGCGAGCAGGTGGGTGGGGGTGGGGCATAGTTTCCTTCCCTTCGGCGAAGCCCTGCCACGTCGTTAAACGTTTAAACCCCGGTTCTTCAAGGTCGTTGTTCGATAATCGATGATCGATGGTCGGGGCGTTCAAGTCGTTGTTCGATGTTCGATGTTCGATGGCCGATGTTCGGGGCGTTTAATATCGTTGTTCAATGATCGATGGCTGATGAAGCTTGTTGGATTTGAAGTGACATGAATGGTTTCGAAGTACCTGTCTTGTTCTCATTGTTCGATGACCGATGATCGATGGTCGGGGCGTTCAATATCGTTGTTCGATGTTCGATGGCCGATGTTCGGGGCGTTCAATATCGTTGTTCGATGTTCGATGGCCAATATTCGGTGCGTTTGAGGCGTTGTTGGAGGTTCGATGGCGATGTTCAAGTCGTTGTTCGATGTTCAATGTTCGATGGCCTATGTTCGGGCGTTCAAGCCGTTCAGGGCCCTTCAAGAGTGCGGACAATTTCTTTCAGGCTTTCAAACCAATAAGCCCCAAGCTTATGGGCAATCTTAAGCTATAATTGCTCCGGTTCTAAGAACGGTAAACGGAAAACGTTTTAAAGCATTTTACTCCTTAATTTAAACCTTTCGTCGCACCTAATGGCCCATAAACCCGCGGAAGTTTATATTTGCCCAAACAAATTGCTTCCTATGACGATATTAGAACTGCGCAGGCTGAAGAAATACTTTGCTACCCAAAAAGCAGTTGATGACATCAGCCTCACGATTGAACAGGGACAAATATTCGGCCTGCTTGGTCCCAATGGCGCGGGTAAAACCACCCTCATCCGGATGATCACCGGCATTTTCTACCCTGATGAAGGCGACATTATTTTCGACGGCAAAAAATTCGACCCCGTTAGTGACATTGGTCGCATCGGTTACATGCCTGAAGAACGAGGTCTCTATAAAAAAATGAAGATCGGTGAGCAAACGCTTTACCTCGCCCAGTTAAAAGGCATGAGTCGCAGCGAAGCCATGAAAAAGATCAAGGAATGGTTCATCAAGTTTGATATGTATAGCTGGTGGAATAAAAAAGTAGAAGATCTTTCAAAAGGTATGTCGCAGAAACTCCAGTTCGTTACCACCGTACTGCACGAACCGCGACTGGTGATTCTTGATGAACCCTTCAGCGGCCTCGACCCGGTGAATACAAATCTTATAAAAGACGAAATCTACAACCTCGCCAGGCGCGGTTCCACCATTATCTTCAGTACCCACCGAATGGAGCAGGTGGAAGAGATATGTGATCACATCGTGCTGGTGAACAAGGGACAGAAAATTCTCGATGGAACGGTTAAGAACGTGAAACAGGAATTCAAAGAGAATATTTTCAGCATTGGAGCTGATAACGTTCCTTCTGATGGTGCCGCACCATACGATTTAATTTCTACAACCGGGCACCAGTCAATCGTTCGGATGAAGGAAGGGAAACAACCCAATGACGTGTTGCACTACCTGTTGAACCGGAACGTTAGCATACATTCCTTCAACGAGATACTTCCATCCCTTAACGACATTTTTATCAAATTAGTGGAAGGCACTCCCGCATCAAGACAATTCCAAAAAGTAACAGCTTAAATAATTCTCTCAACGAAGCGTATGAAAAAGATCCTGCTCATAATAAAAAGAGAATACCTCACAAGGGTAAGGAAAAAGACATTTATCATCAGTACTATATTATTTCCTCTATTATACCTGGGTTTGATATTTGGCATGGCCTACCTGGGGGATAAAGGGAAAGCGCGCTTGAATGTGGCGGTGATCGATATGTCAGGCTATTTCGACAAAGGCAAACTCGAGCGTGAGAACCAGAGGGACAGTTCTTCGATCCTTACACTTGTAAACATGTCAGCGGACAGCCTGAACAGATCCTTTAAAGAAATGGGCTATGATGGTTTCATCGTGATACCTGAACAGGTTGACTGGAAGAAAGGCATCTCTGCATTATCACTAAAGGCCGACCGTACTTTAAGCATGGGCTCAGCTTCACAGGTGGAAGCCAAGCTCAACATAATATGGAGCGAATTGAAAAATGTGAATCTTGGACTCGATGATGAAAAGAGAGAGATCCTGGAGACGAGCAAGGTGACCGTGCACCCTACTAATATCAATGACGAGTCAGCCGACTCAGGAGTAGCAAGCACCATCGGTTATGTTGCAGGGTTCCTCATTTACTTCATTCTGCTGATCTATGGCTCGCAGGTGATGATGGGAGTGATGGAAGAAAAGACCAATCGAATTGCCGAGGTCATCGTTTCATCAGTGAAACCATTTCAACTGATGCTGGGGAAAATCATCGGAATTGGGTTGGTCGCACTTACGCAATTCTTCCTCTGGATAGCATTCGTGTTCATCGTCTATAATATAACGGTTGCGAGTGGCAATGCAGGAGGCATGACGCAGATGGTAGGAAGTGTGCAGGAAACATTCGCGAGCATCAACATTCCTTTGATCCTGTTTTGTTTTATATTCTATTTCCTGGGCGGCTTCTTCTTCTATGCATCCTTGTACGCTGCCATTGGAAGTGCTGTAAATGAAGACATGCGTGAAGCGCAGTCATTAAGCTTCCCGGTTACCATGCTCGTGATATTCTCGATCGCCCTCATGTCAGTAGCCATCAATGACCCTACAGGCCCTGTGGCAGTATGGGGAAGCATCATACCATTCAGTTCACCCATCGTGATGATGGCACGCATTCCATTTGGCGTGCCCGGCACTGTGCCCTGGTGGGAGCTCGGTCTTTCTATGGCATTGCTGGTAGGTGGGTTCATCTTCTCCGTATGGCTCAGTGGAAAGATCTATCGTACAGGAATATTAATGTATGGAAAGAAGCCAAGTTGGAAGGAGATGATTAAGTGGGCGTTTAGGTAGTGATTGGCTCAGATAGGGTTGGATAGGATAGCTGACGGGCTAACTGGCTGACGAGCTCCGCCAACCTAAATTCAAAGGCTGATTGGTTTAAACTCCTTACCTCCTACGAATCATATTATTTCTACAGTGAGTGTTTTCCTTAATTAATTTGCCATTCCATTTAACAACTAAACTCATAGGCAACTCGTCAGCTGGTCAGCTCGTCACTAACAAAATCTCGAATTAAATAAATCACCACGACCCCGACGCTCCACCACCCCCAAAACTTCCCCCACCAAAGCCGCCAAATCCTCCTCCACCGCCGCCTGACCAGCCACCACCGCCGCCGCCACGCCCGCCACCGAGCAAGGTGCCCAGCAGCATGCCCGTTCCAATATCGCGATATCCCCTGCGGGAGAGCATCCCTCCACCACCCCTGCCACCACGACCACCGGCAAAGAGAAACAGCATGATCAAAAAGAAGATGATCGCGCCAAATCCGAAGCCTTTGCCCTTACCTGAACTCTTTCTCGCCGGCGCTTTGTATTCTCCGGCCGCAGCTTTCATGATGTCATCCACTGCATGATCGAGACCTCGGTAATAATGCCCCTGCCGGAATTCTGGAGTTATAGAATAATCGATGATCTGCTTTGCAGTAATATCCGGGATGGCTCCTTCGAGCCCGTAACCAACCTCGATGCGAATCTTTTTATCTTCAATGGCAACAAGTATGATGATGCCATTGCTAAATTCCCTGCCTCCCACTCCCCATTTCCTTCCTAACGCAATCGCGTATTCCTCGTCTTCATAGCCCTCGAGTGTTTTAATGGTGACGATGGCTATCTGGCTTGAAGTACTGTCATTATAAGAAACGACCTTCTGCTCCAGTGCCTGTTCCTGTTCTTCAGTCAGGATGTTTGCATAATCGTTGACCAGCTTCGGTGGATTGGGCTTGTTAGGAATGATCTTATCCAATTGACCCGCGCCAACGGTTGATATGAACAGGAATATAATGGTGAGTAATCTCTTCATAAGGTGTTAATGGCCGAATACGATTTCATCGGGTAATTCATTCTTATCAATCTTCTCGTTGTAAGGAAAATAAGTGTGCAGCGCCTCTCCAATGTCATTGATGCACTGTCGTATGCCGGCGGCATAATCATCGCGATTGAAGTTGGAGATCATTTCCTTCACCTCGTTATGCCAATATTCTTTACCCAGCTTTTTATATATGCCTTCGTCGGCAAAAATGGCGAGTTGCCTGTCCTTCATGGCCACATACACCAGCACGGCATTGCGTTCCGCGGTTCGTTCCATCTGCAATCCGAAAAATATTTCAGCTGCACGATCGATGGCGTCAACATACTTGCAATGGCTTTCCACGAATACACGAATCTCGCCACTGGTACGCTGCTCAGTGAAACTTACAGCTTCAGCTATGAACTTCTTCTCTTCTTCCGTAAAGAAGTCGGTTGATTTTTGCCAGGGGAATAATTTCAAGGTTGGTTGTTATAATTGAAATGGAAAGTCAATGTTTCCATTAACTATTTCAGGCGCTAATTAATGTTGTATTGAAGATCCGGAACTTTTTCTGCACCGGGATCCGACTTGAAATAAGCCTTTGGTGTAAACCCGAACATACTTGCTAACAGGTTACCAGGGAATCGCTTTACATTAAGGTTATAACTTTCTACAGTAGCATTAAAATCTTGCCTTGCGACATTTATCCTGTTTTCTGTTCCTTCGATCTGGGCCTGGAAGTCCTGGAATGCTTTGGTTGTTTTAATATCCGGGTATCGTTCAACAGTTACCAGCAGCCTGTCAAATGAAGATTTAAGTTGATTTTGATTTTGAAGGAATTTGTCCATTGTAGCCTGGTCATTCACATCAACATTTACCGAATGCGCTTTTGAACGGGCTTCGATCACATCTGTTAACAGCGATTTCTCGAAATTGGCAGAGGCTTCTATCGTTTTTACAACGCTGCTATACAAATCAGTTCTTCTTTGATAATTTGTCTCTACACTTCCCCACGTCTTTTGTACCTTTTCTTCGGATGAAAGCAGACTGTTATATTTTGTACATCCCACAAAAAAGATTATAAGGACGATACCAAGGATAATATAAAGACCAAGATTTTTTATTCCTTTCATTTGACTGATTTTATTTACATCGAAATTACCATTTTTGACAGTTTGTCGGGAGAAAATTTCCAATCGTCAAGAATCTGTGCTTAAAGTATATTTTTAATTTAGCTTACAGTTTCGAGTCGTTCAAGTTCTTTCAAGGTCGTTCAAGAGTGTCATATTTGTTCTCCGCAATTAGATCCGATGGTTGTCTGTGGCTTCCAGGGTAATAGGTTTTCCAAAGCTGGGCCCGGAGTCAGGCTTTTTACCAAATAAGACTCCAACATCGATCATCGGGCAACGACATCGAACATCGACCATTGAACATCGGGCAACGACATCGATCATTGATATTTAAAACGTCAAACAATACCAAATGCCTCTACGCTTTCTCCTCCTGCTCTCCCTCTCCGCCACCTTCCTTTCTCTGCAATGCAAAAAGGGAAATGGTAACCAGGAACCTCCCGGTTCGGTGGAGATCAATGATTCAGTGATCGTTTCCAATCTCGATCACGTGTGGGAATTGGTGTGGGGACCCGATGATCATTTATGGATGACCGAGCGCGAGGGGAGGATCTGTCGCGTGAATCCTCAAACAGGACAAGTCATACCCTTGCTCACTATTTCAGAAGTGGTGGCAAATGGCGAAGGTGGATTGCTCGGCCTCGCATTACATCCACAATTCAACATTAGTCCATTTGTGTACGTGGTGTACAACTATGGGTCGTCTTACACGGAGAAACTGGTTCGATATACCTACAATGGCACCACGCTCATCAACCCGGAGACACTGCTCGACAATATCGATGCTTCATCCATCCACAATGGCAGCAGGCTGCGCATAGGTGCTGACAACAAACTTTACATGACCACGGGTGATGCCGCGGATCAATCGCACCCGCAGAATGCTTCATCCCTCAATGGGAAAGTTTTGCGGCTAAATCTCGATGGTTCCATTCCTGCCGATAATCCTGTTCCCGGAAATCCTTACTGGTCGCTCGGTCACCGCAATGCCCAGGGCCTGGTATTCGTGGGAGGTAAATTATTCGCTTCAGAGCATGGTCCCAATAATGATGATGAAATTAACATTATTGAAAAAGGAAGGAACTACGGCTGGCCAGAGGTGGAAGGGTATTGCAATGGCGGAGAGAATAGTTTTTGCGACGCGAATGATGTGGTTGAACCCATCATGGCCTGGACGCCAACTGTTGCAGCCTGCGGAATGGATTATTATGATCACGACGCCATTCCACAATGGAAAAATTCATTGCTGATGGTGGCGCTCAAAAATCGCAGGATCTACCAGATGAAGTTGAACGATGCCAAAACGCAGATCACCGATACGAATGAATACTTCGAAGGAGAGTATGGAAGATTAAGAGCGATATGTATAGCGCCTAACGGAGATGTATTCATTGGTACGAGTAACGGTGGGGATGACAGGATCGTTAGGATATGGGGGGATTAACGTTTAACCCAAATCATGCAATAGAAATACGAAGCATTAGCGTTGATCGATGATCGATGTCCGAGATCGATGATCGATGTTGGTCTATCAGGGTACTGATAACTTTTGCCCTTTCCTAATTTGTGTTTCATCAGCTAATCAGCTCGTCAGCTAGTCAGACTCAGCTCGTAATCAAAGACTACCCTGAGGTAATCGTCCCCTCAGTTTTTTCCCCGTTTTTCAGCGAGGAAAAAACTCTTAACTATTGTGTTCTTCCCCTTGTTTCACTTTCCGGCGATTGTACCTTTAACTTCTTAAAATATAAAACAGGTTTATGGGCATCAGCCCAAACCTGTTGCCCGGCGGCGAAAGTCGCAAGGGGGACTGGCGAGCAGGTGGGTGGGGGTGGGGCGTAAAAATTTGCGGCTTCGGCGAAGCCCTGCCAGGTCGATAAACGATTAATTCCTATTAACATTCTCTTGTTGCGGAATTAGGAATTTGGAATTAGGCGGTTACTAAACTGTTGAGATTGCCCGCTCGTAAATCAAGCGTCGGTTTCCCTGAATATTTAGGAACTTCCTAATTCCTAATTCCATATTCGGCTACCGGCCAATGAACAACGAACAACGGCCAATAGAACGGGAAACCGAAACGGTAAACAGAATATTAATGAAGAATTGCCTTAATCCCCGGAAGCGTCTTCCCTTCAAAAAACTCCAGCATCGCTCCTCCACCGGTTGACACAAAGCTCACTTTATCCGCAAAACCGAACTGGTTGACGGCAGCAACGGAATCGCCTCCACCTACGAGGGAGAAGGAGCCGTCCTGTGTAGCCTCGGCAACTGCCGTTGCAATGGAGCGCGTGCCATGTTGAAACTTTTCCATTTCAAACACTCCCATGGGGCCGTTCCATAAAATGGTCTTTGAATGCTTGATGATGTTTGAGAATTGCGCGCAGGCATTTTCACCAATATCCAGGCCCATCCATCCTTCAGGAATATGATTGCTGGGTGAGGCCGCAATCTCGGCATCGGCGGCAAACTTTGATGCGATCACTGAATCAGATGGAAGGTGAATGCAAACTCCTTTTTTCTCAGCCATCTCGAGCAGTTCTTTCGCGGTGTCGAGCCGGTCTTCTTCACACAATGAATTACCGATGCTGCCACCCGATGCCTTGATAAAAGTATAGGCCATGCCGCCACCAATAATGATGTCAGTGGCTTTCTCGAGGAGGTTTTCGATGATGAGGATCTTGTCTGATACCTTGGCGCCGCCAATGATGGCAACGAAAGGTTTCTCCGCATTCTTTAAAACTTTTTCGGCATTCTCTACCTCGCTTTCCATCAGCAAACCAAACAATCTTCTCCCTTCGGGAAAAAATTTCGCGATGATGGAAGTAGACGCGTGCGCCCGATGCGCGGTACCAAATGCATCGTTCACATACACATCGCCGAGGCGGGAGAGTTGCTGTGCAAATTTCTCGTCACCCTTTTCTTCTTCTTTATGAAAGCGGAGATTCTCGAGTAGCAGTACCTGTCCGGGTTGCAGCCTGCCGGCGGCCGACTCGGCTTTCTCGCCAATGCAATCGTCCGCAAAAAATACATTTACTCCATTCAATAATTCTTTCAGATGGGTAACGAGGTGTTTCAATGAATACTTATCCTCGGGCCCTGACTTGGGCCTGCCGAAATGCGACATGAGGATTACGCTGCCCCCTTCCTCCAGGATCTTTTTAATGGTAGGAATGGCGGATTGCATGCGCGTGTCATCTGAGATCTGCATGGATTTATCGAGCGGAACGTTGAAGTCCACCCGCACCAGTGCTTTCTGGTTGCTGAAGTTATAGTCTGAAAATTTCGGCACGTTGTTTTCGTTTAGCATTTCGTTGATCGATGCTCGTAGCTCGATGATAGATGATCGGGACTTATGCGGTCGTAGGGCTCCCACTGGTCGTTCAATACCGTTCCAGGTCGTTAAAGATCGTTCAATGCGTTTAAGAACGTTCTTTCCTCTCTACCAATTTGTAACTTCCGGTCTTACCCAAATTCCCAATTCGCAATTCCCAATTCCAAACTCCACCCATGGCTCGCCAGCTCGCCAGCTATCTCTAAATTACCCCATGGTCTTGCCCCCAATTCCAAACCCCACCCATGGCTCGTCAGCTAACCAGCCTGTCCTCTTCTCCTAAAAAGCTACCTGACCATTTTGGCAAAATACCCCACCGTTCTCACTAACTGGCTCACGTAGCTCATTTCATTATCGTACCAGCTCACCGTCTTCACGAGTTGCTTGTCGCCAACGGTGATGACCTTGGTTTGGGTGGCGTCGAAAAGTGAACCATATTTCATGCCGACAATGTCAGAGCTCACGATCTCGTCTTCCGTATATCCATAACTCTCGTTGCTGGCGGCCTTCATGGCGGCGTTCACTTCTTCGAGGGAGGTTTTTTTCCTGAGGATCACGGTGAGCTCGGTGAGTGAACCGGTGATCACGGGGATGCGTTGTGCACCGCCATCGAGTTTGCCTTTGAGTTCAGGAAGCACGAGGCCGATGGCCTTTGCGGCGCCGGTGCTATTGGGAACGATGTTGGCGGCTGCGGCGCGGGCGCGGCGAAGGTCGCCTTTGGGATGCGGTGCGTCGAGCGTGTTTTGATCGTTAGTATAGGCGTGAACCGTGGTCATGCTGCCCACTTCGATGCCGAATGAATCATTGAGCACCTTGGCCATGGGAGCGAGGCAGTTGGTAGTGCAGGAGGCGCAGGAGATGATGTCTTCTGAGCCGTCGAGAATATCGTGATTTACGTTGAATACAACGGTCTTGAGGTCACCGGTGGCGGGGGCAGAGATCACCACTTTCTTAGCGCCGGCCTTGATGTGGGCGGAAGCTTTGTCTTTATCAGTGAAGAAGCCCGTACATTCGATCACCACATCCACCTGGTGGGAGCCCCAGGGGATCTGCGCGGGGTCTTTTTGGGCATAGATGCGGATGGTATCGCCGTTTACCACGAGGGAGTCTTCGGTTGACTTCACTTCGGCGTCAAAGCGACCCTGGGCGCTGTCATATTTAAGGAGGTGAGCGAGTACTTTAGGGCTGGTAAGATCATTGATGGCCACTACGTCAATTCCTTCCATTTGATAGATCTGGCGATAAACCAGCCGGCCGATGCGACCAAATCCGTTGATTGCGACTTTTACTGTGCTCATGATATATTTAACGTTTAGATTTAGGAGTAAAGATTAGGTTATTGGGGTTCAAAATGAGGCTGTCTCAAATTGGAAGTGCAAAGTTAGTAAATCAGTCGGGGTTTTAATATATCAGATTGAGTGTAAATGGCTGTCGCAGATGTGGAGGAATAAAGGGCGGGCGTGGAAAGAAAAACATTTGGCCAAAAAATTGAGCAGACCTATCTTTGCCGTCCCTAAAAAAGTGAAGCGGCGTTTCCGTGAGCTTTTGAACAGACGGCCCGTTCGTCTAAGGGCTAGGACACCACCCTTTCACGGTGGTGATACGGGTTCGAATCCCGTACGGGCTACTTACGAGAGGTCTTGAGTCATCAGGGCCTTTTTTGTTTTGATTAATTCAGGATTATTTGTGTTGTATGGAAGTGAGTGTTTATGTAATAGAAAGTTTGTCAGACCAGACATGGTATACGGGGATGGCACTGGATGCAGTAAAACGATTAGCAGAGCACAATGGTGGTAAAAACAGGTTCACAAAAGATCATAGGCCGTGGAAAATTGTATTCATGGAAACTCATCCTGATTGGGCAACGGCAAGAAAGAAGGAAAAATATTTGAAGAGTACAGCAGGTAAGAGTTGGCTGAAAAAGATTTTAATTGAAGGGCGGTGGTGCGGGTTCCATGACTGCGTGACGCAGTCAGGCAGGGTATAGCGGTTGTCCATAAATTGTATTTGAGAAATTACCATAATTACCCCCTGTTGGAGAACCTGAACCTCTACAAAAAGGCTGGACAAGGTCACAAAAATCAGTATTGCTTCAGGAGCTAATTATTACTATTTTTAGTGGCATGGCTATTTTGAACAGAGGCTATACAGGTGAGCTAACCATAGAGGAATCGCACCATCTGAATGAGTTTCTTTTAAAACTCCTCAGATTATCAAATCAGAGAAAGGTCAGCCTACTATACAGGGGTGATAAGCTTGAAAATTTATTTAGTCGTTTAGGACTCACATATTCGCCAACCAACCCGGATTTTGAGACACTCCTAATTCGTCTATTTACAGTAGGTGAAAAAGGAAGGCATTACTATTCATTTGAACTTTCTGGCGCACAAGGAAGAATAATACGGATGGACGAATATGACGAAGACGTTTTTAGATTCATTTTTGATCATTTGAACAGGGCGACAAAAAACCCTGATGCGAGTCGTATTCAATTCTTTGCAAGCAACACCAAGTTCAGAGAATATTTTAGTGATAAGAAGAACAAATCTGTTTTTATCGCTAACGTGATGAAATGCGCCCGCTCTCAAAAGCTATTCTATAGAAATCATTACCTGATGCTTTTGCATCAGCTCAGCGCTGTCAATTACAAGAGCAAATCCCACTTTGTATCTCTTTCGACGAGCTATCGCATAGCCGAGCATTTTTCAAAGAGCCGCAAGAGCGGGCAAAATTTCATTATTCATGCATGGATGCCTTACAGAATTCCACCAAAATACAGTTCTCATTCTTTGCCCGTATATACAGGAAGCCCTTTTGGTTGGCAGAAAGAAGTTTCTATGCCAGCAGGAGTCCTGCCACACTTTATCATTTGTCTTGAACTACCTGGATTGAGAACGTTCTATAATCCTTATCTTTTCAGAACACTTGTTGAAGAAAGAGCATTTATTGAAGGTTTTAATGTGGATCAAAGACATTTTAATGAAGTGATTAAGCTGACAAACTATAATCGCTCGTTCAATATACTCGGTGACCAATTTTGGGAGGAAGAACATCAATAGGGTATTTTCTGCTCAATAATTTTTGCCAGACTGTCATGTCCTGCTTTATCTCCCGCTCAACAAATCGCTGGTCTGACAATTTAGTGAATTGTGCTTTATACACCTTTCCTTCATAAGCACCTTCCGAATTGGGAACCACTACACGCAGGAGCTTGCGTCCGCCTTTTCTGCATTGAGAAATTGCAGTCTATAATCACCGGAAATAGCTTACTGTTCATTAAACCCGCATTAAACAGCGATAGGAGTCTTTTCGCCTTGGTTTTAGCCTTGGAGGAGATGGTTCTCCTGAAGGACAATTGTTTGAATGAAGAGAGAATTGCTAATAACTATTCCATCTATTAACTCCCTGTCATCGCGAATAGATAAAATGATATTTCTTTCAAGGTCTTCCGGAGTTATCCAGGTAGAACTTATCGATGCGGCGAATGGTGGCGTTCGGGTAAAGCCTCGTTGAATTCTTCAGCGTATCTAATCGGTAAACTTGGGTTGAATTGTCCCGGTCCATTCTACATTATAGGTTCTGTCGCAACTGCCTTCAGCTAATGTAACCGGATCGCGTATGATGGTAATGGGAATATCATAAAATACTTAAGGAATGGAGCCGGGGTTACGCTCGACATGGATAGCCTCAGCTATGGCTACAACCTGGATGTAAATGGACATTTAGAGAACAACCGCCTGCGCCATGTAAGGGATGCGATTGCCGATGGTAATTACACCGTGGATATCGATAGCCAGGGTGATGATAACTATGAATACGATGCCACCGGCAACCTGGTCAAGGATACCAAGGAAGGTATTACAAGCATCGAATGGACAGTCTATGGAAAGATCAAAAAGATCACGAAAGCGAATGGAACGATTATCCGCTATACCTACGATGTAACAGGAAATAGAATATCCAAGGCGGTTACTGAAGGGGAAAATACCACTATTACGTGGTACACACGCGACGCACAAGGGAATACGATGGCGGTGTACACGGAAAAAAGTGCTAACTTGAATTTGGCTGAGCACCATCTGTATGGAAGCAGCCGGTTAGGGGTATGGTCGAAGGCTGTGGATATGGACGGGGGCAGTAATAACCCGGTACTCGAAAGAGGTAACAAGTTCTTTGAATTAAGCAATCATTTGGGAAATGTGCTGGTGACGACTTCAGATAAGAAAATCGCAGTAGATGAAGACACGGATGGGGATATCGATTTTTATCTACCAGATGTGGTGAGTGCAAGTGATTATTATCCGTTCGGAATGCAGATGGTGGGAAGAAAGTTCGATGCAGGAAAGTACAGGTATGGGTTCAATGGAAAGGAAAAGGACAGTGATGTAAAGGGAGAAGGAGTTCAATATGATTACGGATTTAGAATCTATGACTCCAGAGTTGGGAAATTCTTGAGCACCGACCCGCTTTCCCAGTTTTATCCTTGGTACACTCCATATCAATTTGCGGGAAATAAACCTATTTATGCAATTGATCTCGATGGCTTAGAGGAAAGGCCATCGATTTACGAAAAATATTATGGCTCGATCTATGCGAAACCCCAACTAACTCAACCATCAGTTAGAGAAACAACCACAGAACCCAATAAAACAAAAGAAACGCCAGCAGTACTTACCGTTGGAGATCCGCGTAAAACTGGACAAAAAATAACAGCCCTCCAAAATGGTGAGAATGCATTAGAAAAGAGTCATTCGGATATCTATTTTAAAAATAGGCAAGATGATGCAATAGCTACAGTTTACGAATTTGCAAAACTTACCGATCTAAACGATTTAGTTGTGATCGCAACTTGGATTAACCGAGGAAAGGAAAACGCAATTAATATTGATGGCACTGAGACAGGAGTGTCCGGGGTAAATTTTGCAATCGCTGGATGTTTTATTCCTGCTATTAGTGGGAGCTTAGTGAAGAAGGCTTCTGCTCTCATTGAGGGTTCAGTTAGGGTTTTTAAGAATGGCGTAGAAGTATTGGAAAACGCAGTAAAAATTGGTAAGTATGGGTTTAAAGGTACCAAAGCATACAATGAAGTTGTACGAGCTGTACAAGCAGGCGGAAATATTGTAGCAAATAGTAAAGAAGAGGCGCTAAAATTTTTGAAGGAGGCGTTCCCAGATATAGTAGATGACACGAACAAAACTACTTCACGATATGGGTATAGAATAGATGACGATACGCTAAATGGCGGATCTGGACTCAAACAAGGTCATCAAGGGTGGCACATCAACTATTATGACAAGGATTCTGGTATTAAGGGTACAATTCTTGTTGACGCAGTTGAGAAAACCGAATAAATTTGGCATATGAAAGATCATGTAGAGTATTTTGAAAACGGTAAAGTAAAGGTCATTGGTGAACTGGTAGATTTCGTTAAACATGGTAAATGGATTTATTATTTCGAAGATGGCCAGAAAGAGAAGGAAGAGGTTTATCACAAAGGAAAATTACATGGAACATTCAGGCGTTGGAGTAGCGAAGGCGTGTTGATGGTTGAATCTGAATATAAAGAAGGTAAACGTTGTGGAAGTGCCAAGGAGTATTATAAGAACGGAACCCTTAAAGAAATTGGTAAATACGATGATTCTGGGCAGTACTGGCCAATACATTTTTGGGACGAACGGGGACTTCAGATACTCAAAAATGGAACTGGTAGTAAGATTGAAAAATTCGGTATTTCTGGCTTGGAAGTATTTAGGCAATTTTATGAGAACGGGCATTTTGTAAAAGAAGAAAGGCTTTAAGAAGATCTTTTAATGTTAATGTTCAAGAATACAAAATAAAGTATTCATACCCACAAACGGAGGGTCTATCGACGATACTTTGATTATATCCTTTGACAATCCATTTATTATTTATTCCTTACATTACCTGATATTTCTTCAATTGTGGTCCAAATCTATATGACTATGGTTACTATTAGCTAGCCAGATCATGGGAATGGATGCAGTGCAGCCTACATGTTCACTTTGCATCATTATTACTGGAAATTCAAGGACGATCTTTTTCCTGAGGATACTTTTGTGACATTTTACAACCAGGTAAAGACGATGGAACCAGAATCGCTTATAGCAAGACAAAAGGCAATCAGAAAGCACTTGTTGGTATTGGATATCGCGAAGTTTCCTGATATAAAGTATCTACTCTAACTGAAAAAGGCTATGGTTGGATAGCTATTACCCGCTTCTCCTTTGTTTTTTGGAGCAATTCATAACGCTGATAGGTGAATTTGAAATTCATTTTCACAAAGTCGCTAAACAATTCTACAAGCGAACAACTAGACCTGTAGGAGGGGCGAAGGTTCATCTCTAAAGTTGAATATGGCTTGAAATCGATATCAGTTTAACTGTTGTATCCATTGGGTGACTTTTTTTATAAAATCAGTTTGCTATGTTAAGAAACACATAGAGCGTAATGTTCGGGTTTTATGGTGAAGTAAGTCTACGATAGGATCGTGCGAAGATCTGCTAAATGGTTTCATTGGACGTTATTTAGTCAAAAAAATATTACTTTTGAGCGTTAGCTCTTAACTGGCCTGAACTAAGACCAAGTGAAACTGTTTCACTTTAGTTTCACCTCATTCCGGTGGCAACCAGTACCATTTGAAAGTCAACTCAATGTATATGGGGTTCGAATCCCGTACGGGCTACTTACAAGAGGTCTTGAGTCATCAGGGCCTTTTTTGTTTTGATTAATTCTGGATTATTTGTGTTGAATGGAAGTGAGTGTTTATGTAATAGAAAGTTTGTCAGACCAGTCATGGTATACGGGGATGGCAATGGATGCAGTAAAACGATTAGCAGAGCACAATGGTGGTAAAAACAGGTTCACAAAAGATCATAGGCCGTGGAAAATTGTATACATGGAAACTCACCTGATTGGGCAACGGCAAGAAAGAGGGAAAAATATTTGAGGTGTAGATTCCTGACTATCTTGACCCCCCTATTCCGTTTCAAGTTGACCCCCTTATTCCGGAGCAAACTGCCCCCCCTGAATTCATTTTAGTTTCATTTTCCAGGATCATAAACCTGTATTCTGTATTTATTCCGGACGAATCTGACCCCCCTGATCGGATTTTATCCACTGTCATTCCGGCGCATGTTGACCCCCCT
>Ga0196972_1000480_pt1 | contig 20765 bp, 16 predicted proteins | sample S1v_2013CmetaG_FD_148618 | JGI IMG/M metagenome (GOLD analysis project Ga0196972, IMG submission 148618) | Soil microbial communities from Anza Borrego desert, Southern California, United States - S1+v_20-13C | ecosystem: Environmental > Terrestrial > Soil > Desert | place: USA: California...
CCAGGTCGACTTGAGACGTTCGAGTTCTTTCGCGACGGCTTCGCGCTTGGCGTCGAATTTCGCCCATTGCTCGTCGCCGACGCAACCGAGCTTGCGGCCGATCTCGGTCAGGCGCAGGTCGGCATTGTCCTCGCGCAGGCTCAAGCGGTATTCGGCGCGGCTGGTGAACATGCGGTAGGGTTCTTGCACGCCTTGCGTGACGAGATCGTCGACCAGCACGCCGAGATAGGCTTCGTCGCGGCGCGGCGTCCAGGCGTCGCGGCCCTGGGTCTGCAGTGCCGCGTTGATGCCGGCCAGCATGCCTTGCGCCGCCGCTTCTTCGTAACCGGTGGTGCCATTGATCTGGCCGGCAAAGAACAAGCCTTCGATCGCTTTCGTTTCCAGCGAAGCCTTCAGGCCGCGCGGATCGAAGTAGTCGTATTCGATCGCATAGCCGGGGCGCAAGATGTGGGCGTTTTCCAAGCCGCGCATCGAGCGCACCAGGTCGAGCTGGACGTCGAACGGCAGGCTGGTCGAGATTCCGTTCGGGTAATACTCGTTGGTGGTCAGACCTTCCGGCTCGAGGAAGATCTGGTGCGCTTCCTTGTCGGCGAAGCGATGGATCTTGTCTTCGATCGACGGGCAGTAGCGCGGACCGACGCCTTCGATCACGCCGGTGTACATCGGGCTGCGGTCGAGGCCATTGCGGATGATCTCGTGGGTGCGGTCGTTGGTGTGGGTGATCCAGCACGGCAGCTGCTTGGGATGCATGGCAACCGAGCCCATGACGGAAAACACTGGAATCGGATCGAGATCGCCGGGTTGTTCAGTCATGACGGAAAAGTCGATGCTGCGGCCGTCGATGCGCGGCGGCGTGCCGGTTTTCAAGCGGCCTTGCGGCAGCTTCAATTCCTTCAGGCGCGCGGAGAGCGAAACGGCGGGCGGATCGCCGGCGCGGCCGCCCGAGTAATTGTTGAGACCGACATGGATTTTGCCGTCGAGGAAAGTACCGGCGGTCAAGACCACTGCCCTGCCGCGGAAACGAATGCCGATCTGGGTGACGGCACCGACCACGCGGTTGCCTTCCACCATGAGGTCGTCGACCGCTTGCTGGAACAGCCAGAGATTCGGCTGGTTTTCGAGCCGGTGGCGGATCGCTGCCTTGTACAACACGCGATCGGCTTGGGCGCGTGTCGCGCGAACGGCCGGACCTTTCGAGGAATTCAAGATTCGGAACTGGATGCCGGCTTCGTCGGTGGCGATCGCCATCGCGCCGCCCATCGCGTCCACTTCCTTGACCAAGTGTCCCTTGCCGATGCCGCCGATCGAGGGGTTGCACGACATTTGGCCGAGCGTCTCGATATTGTGGGTCAGCAGCAGCGTCTTCTGCCCCATGCGGGCGGAAGCAAGAGCGGCTTCGGTGCCGGCATGGCCGCCGCCGACGACGATGACATCGAATTCAGTAGGAAACAACATGGTATGCCTCGGGAGGGATGCGGCGGGTGACGGGGCCGCGCGCGGGTAGAGGCGAGATTATAAACCCATCGTCCTGGGTTAGTCGTTTACTGTGCGTAGTGAATGGTGTCGGAATTGTTTCACGTGGAACAGTACGGAAGGAGTCGCCTTGAGTCTCCTTCTTTTTGTCTTTCAAGAAACCCGAGAAAAGTTCTGCTCCTCATTATTCCTCCGAGTTCGAACCCCAGCAGTAACCACCCTACTCGGCGGCAAGCAGGAGGCCTGTTTCACGTGAAACATTCCCTTTCCTATTTCAGGAAAGCATCGTACCCGGTCTTCAAGATCAACATCGAGACTACAAGGAGGAATAGCTTTCTCACGAATCCGCTCCCATGTTTGATAGCAAGACGGCTACCGATCAAGGAACCGCTGACATTGCACACCGCCATTAAGGCGCCCAATTCCCAGATCAGGTGCCCGCTATAGCCGAACCACATCAAGGCGGACAAGTTGCAAGCGACATTGACCACCTTGGACACGGCGGAGGCGCCGAGGAAGTCGAAGCCGAAGAAGCGGACGAACAGGAACACCAGGAAGCTGCCGGTGCCGGGACCGAAGAAGCCATCGTAGAAACCGATGCCTCCGCCGATGGCAATGGCAAATATCCTTTCCTTCATGCCTTCATGCAGAGGGGCATGCGTACTACCGAAGTCTTTCTTCTTGAAGGTATAGATCGCCACCGCGATCAAGACGAAAGGCAAGAACTTGCGCAAGAAATCAGGCGACAGCTTGGTAACGGTGAAAGCGCCGGCGAACGCCATGATGAAAGCCGCCAATGCCGCCGGCACTGCCGTGCTCCACTGCAGCTTGACCCGACGTGCGAAACTGATGGCCGCCGCACTCGTTCCCCAGACGCCCGCCAGCTTATTGGTACCAAGCAAGGTCGCGGGTGCGGTTTGCGGCATGGTGGAAAACAAAGCGGGAATCTGGATCAAGCCGCCGCCGCCGACCACCGCATCGATCATGCCGGCCAGCAGCGCGGCGGCGCCGAGGAACAGGTATTCCGTCATTTGCGGCAAGCTCCCGTGAAAGCGAAATGGAGCATCGATGGAAGTGCTTGCTTTTGCGGAAGAAAATTCATGAGGTCGTTCGTGCCGCGTCGGCGGTTGAAGAATTGCATTGCGGGAAACGAGATTCTACCGTGAGCGTTCAAAGTCCGTCGGCTCATGCAAGGCTCACCGCGGAGGAGGTTGTTACAATGAATGCCGATCTCCGCACGAGGACATATGCCATGCCGGTGACCCAAGACTTCAGCTTTTCCACTGTACCGAACATCGTTTGCGAACCGGGTAGCGCTCGAAGACTGGGCGCCATCGCCAGGCAGCACTTCCCCTCTTCCAGGCATGCCTTGCTCGTGACCGATGCCGGCTTCCTGAAAACCGGGCTGGTCGATGCGCCGCTTGCCGATTTACGTACCGCCGGTTTCGAAATCGATTTATATACAGGAGTCATCGCCGATCCGCCGGAGGCGGTCGTGCTCGATGCCGCCGCCGATGCGCGCGGCAAAGGCATCAACTTGGTCATCGGCCTCGGCGGCGGCAGTTCGATGGATGTCGCCAAGCTGATCGCCGTGTTGGCGAACGGCGAACAAGACTTGAAAACCATGTATGGCATCGGCAACGTCAAGGGCGACAGGTTACCGCTGATCCAGATTCCGACCACGGCCGGCACCGGCTCCGAAGTCACGCCGATCGCCATCGTCACCACCGGGGAAACCACCAAGATGGGCGTGGTTGCGCCGCAACTGTATGCGGACATGGCGATTCTCGATGCCGAACTGACGCTCGGCTTGCCACCCAAGGTCACGGCCGCGACTGGCATCGATGCCATGGTCCATGCCATCGAAGCCTATACCACGAAACACAAGAAGAACCCGTTGTCGGACATGCTGGCGAGGCAAGCGCTCACCTTGTTGGCGGCCAACCTGGTCACCGCTTACGAGCAAGGAAGCAATCTCGCCGCCCGCCAGGCAATGCTGCTCGGCGCGATGCTGGCGGGCCAATCCTTCGCCAACGCACCGTGCGCGGCGGTGCATGCGCTTGCTTACCCGATCGGCGGGATTTTCCACGTGCCGCACGGCTTGTCGAACTCGCTGGTATTGCCCCATGTCTTGCGTTTCAATGCACCGGCGGCACTTCCCTTGTATGCCGAACTGGCCGGCATCATCGCGCCCGAGGCGAGCGGCAGCGATGAAGCACGCACTTTCGCGTTGATCGCAGCGCTCGAAAAAACCGCGGAACGGGTCGGCATCGAAACCCGCTTGCGCGAGGTCGGCATCGCCGAATCGGATCTCGACCGCTTGGCGGACGATGCGATGTTGCAGACGCGTCTGCTCGGCAACAATCCGCGCGAAGTCACCCGCAACGATGCGCGGGCGATATATGCTGCGGCATGGTGATCGAAAATAGAAAACGGTAGCGCGGATCGGTCTTGTCCGGACACGAACCGGCCCCCTGCAAAGCTAGGCTAGAAAAAACGATGACGGTGTTGAACGAGCAGCAAATCGAGCGCTACCGGCGCGACGGCTATCTGATATTCGAGACAGGAATTCCCACGACCATGCTGGATGGGGCGGTCGCCGACATTGCCGAATACTGGGAGCAGAAAAAGTTGCGCTCATCCAGCCATATCGACGATGGCCGTCTTCAAGACGGTTGGCTGGTCAGTGAAAATATTAAAAACATAGCAACATTTCCTTCGGTGTTGTCCGCTCTGCAAGTGTTGTATGACAGGAAACCCCTTCCCTTTCAAACCTTGAATTTCCCGCGTGGAACGGAACAAAAAGTCCATGCGGACAACGTCCATTTCAATTCCGAACCCTTCGGCTTCATGTGCGGCGTCTGGATCGCCTTGGAAGACATCGGCCCGGACCAGGGGCCGCTGGTGTATTACCCGGGCAGCCACAAGCTGCCGGAAATGAACTTCGAGGAATTCGGCCTCGAGGCCGATTACGCCAACTATCCGCAATACGAGGCGCGGATAGAAAATCTCATCATCGAACGCCGCTTCACGCCCGAATATGGCATCGTGAAAAAAGGCAGCGCCATCGTTTGGGCGGCCAATCTCTTGCACGGCGGCTCGCCGCAGCGCGACAAGAGCCTGAGCCGGCATTCGCAGGTCACGCATTATTTTTTCGAAGACGGCAAATATTGGCGCCCCGGCTATAGCCGGAAAGCGCGCCATTACTTCGATCCGATGTGGATTCCCTGCGCGGAAAATCGCGTGCCGGCGCGTGGCCTGCGGCGCATCAAGCATGCATTGCAGACCGGCGTCACGAAGTATCGCCTGCTGAAAAAATAAGCAGGCTGCAAGGATCGGCCATCCACCTCAGCCATGATTGCCGCCTAGCTCGCCCGTAGCCGTGCCCATGTAGGCTTCCATCACCTGCGGATTCCGCGAGACTTCCGCATAGCTGCCTTCGGCCAGGATGGCGCCGCGCTGCAAGACCGAGATGCGGTCGCAGATGCCGGACACCACGCTCATGTTGTGCTCGACCATCAGGATTGTGCGCCCTGCCGCGACCTTCTTGATCAGCGCGGTCACGCGGCCGACGTCTTCATGGCCCATGCCTTGCGTCGGTTCGTCGAGCAGCATCAGTTCCGGTTCCATCGCCAGCGTGGTGGCGATTTCGAGCGCGCGCTTGCGGCCGTAAGGCAGATCGACGGTCAAGGTCGAGGCGAACTCGCGCAAGTCGACCTGCGCCAGCAAGTCCAGCGCCTGCTCGTTCAGCACTTCGAGCGTCTTTTCGCTCTTCCAGAAATGGAACGAGGTACCGAGCTTGCGCTGCAAGCCGATGCGCACGTTTTCCAGCACGGAAAGATGCGGGAACACAGCCGAAATCTGGAACGAGCGGATGATGCCTTGGCGCGCGATCTGGGCCGGCTTTGCCATCGTGATGTCGCGGCCGTTGAAGAGTATCCGGCCCGAAGTCGGGGTGAGGAATTTGGTGAGCAGGTTGAAGCAAGTCGTCTTGCCCGCGCCGTTGGGTCCGATCAGCGCATGGATGTGGCCGCGCTCGACGCGCAGGTTCACCTTGTTGACCGCGGTGAAACCCTTGAATTCCTTGGTGAGGTCGTTCGTCTCCAGGATGACGTCGGCCATCTTGCCTCCTTCGTTGCGCGCACCCCGACGGGAGGTGCCTGCCAACGACAACGATAGAGCAGAAGACCGTTCGCCGGTTTGATGTATCCGTGCGGTCGTGGACTTAAGCCGACAAGAGTTTCTGACCAATAAGCAACGCCGTCTTCTCGGCGATCATGATGGTCGGCGAATTGGTATTGCCCGAGGTAATCGTCGGCATGATGGAAGCATCGACGACTCGCAAGCCGGCCACTCCCCTCACCCGCAATTCGCTGTCGACGACCGCCATCGGATCGTCGGCGCGGCCCATCTTGCAAGTGCCGACCGGATGGAAAATCGTAGTGCCGATGTCGCGGGCGGCCCTAGCCAATTGCTCGTCGGTCCGATGATCGCTGCCCGGCTTGAATTCCTGCGGCGCATAGCGGCGCAAGGCCGGCGCGCCGACGATCTTGCGCGTCAGCTTCAGGGCGTCGGCGGCGACCTTGCGGTCCTCGGCCGTGCTCAGGTAATTGGCGACGATTTTCGGCGCCGCGAACGGATCGCCCGAGCCGATGCGCACATGGCCGCGCGCCGTCGGCCGCAGGTTGCACACGCTGGCGGTAAAGGCCGGGAATGCATGCAAGGGCTCGCCGAAACGTTCGAGCGACAGCGGCTGCACATGGTATTCGAGATTCGGCGTCGGCTGCGCCGGGTCGGAACGCGTGAAGGCGCCGAGTTGCGACGGCGCCATCGACATCGGGCCGGCGCGCGTCAATGCATACTGCAACGCGATCTTCATCTTGCCGAACCAGCTGCCGGCCATCGTGTTCAGCGTCGGCACATCCTTCACCTTGAATGCCATGCGCAGTTGCAAGTGATCCTGCAGGTTCTCGCCGACGCCAGGCAGGTCGACGACCGGCGCGATGCCGTAATACCGCAAGAGGCTGGCGGGCCCGATGCCCGACAACTGCAGGATCTGCGGCGAACCGACGGCGCCAGCCGACAGCAAGACTTCGTGCCGGGCCGATGCGAACCATTCGCTGCCGCCGCCCGTGAATTCGACGCCGGTGCAAACCTTGCCGTTGGGCGTCGTCTCGATCCGCAGGCGCTTGACGTGACAACCGGTCATGATGTCGAGCTTGCCCTGCCGCGCGGCGGTTTTCAGGAAGGCGCGCGCGGTGTTGAGACGGATTCCATTTTTCTGGTTGACTTCGAAATAGCCGCAGCCTTCGTTGTCGCCGCGATTGAAATCCTCGGTCATCGGAATGCCGCATTCGGCGGCGGCAGCGCGGAACGCATCGAGAATGCGCCAGGACAGTCTTTGCTTCTCGACCCGCCATTCGCCGCCGGCGCCGTGGAATTGGTTCGCGCCCTGGTGGTGATCCTCGGTCTTGCGGAAGATCGGCAACACGTTTTCCCAGCGCCAGCTGTCGTCGCCGGTCAGATCCGCCCACGAATCGTAATCGCGCGCCTGGCCGCGCATGTAGATCATGCCGTTGATCGACGAGCAGCCGCCAAGCACCTTGCCGCGCGGGTAGATCAGGCTGCGGCCGTTCAAGCCGGGATCGGCTTCGGTGCGGAAGCGCCAGTCGGTGCGCGGGTTGTCGATGCAGTAGAGATAGCCGACCGGAATGTGGATCCACAGATAGTCATCCTTGGCGCCGGCCTCGATCAGCAGCACGGAGACGTCCTTGTGCCGCGTCAGGCGATTCGCCAGCACGCAGCCGGCACTGCCGGCGCCGATGATGATGTAGTCGTATTGGCCCGCGGATTCCACCGGCTTCTCCCTGACAGTATCGTATTGTTCCGTTCTACCGGCCTTGCGCCCGCCGCATTTCCTCGGCCAGCGTCTGCACCAGGCGGGCCGCCGGCAGCGCGCGAATCGCGGACACGCCCTGCCCGGCCCACAGCGACATCGACTCGGTATCGCCGCTCTTCGCCGCCTGGGCGCGGATCGCCCCGGTCAACGCGTTCTGGACCGGATAATTGGGCACCAGGTGCTCCGCATCGCGCATCGTCTCGATGAAACGGTTGACGAGGCCGCGCGCATAACGGCCCGAGAAGGCGCGCGTCAGGCAGGTGCGCGCCTGGACGGGATATCGTGCCGCCGCCAAGAGAAGCGCCTTGTACGCGGAATGAATGCCGGACTCGTCGCAAGCAAGAAACGCCGTGCCGAGCTGGGCCGCGCCGGCGCCCAGCATCAGGGCCGCCGCGATGCCGCGGCCATCCATGATGCCGCCGGCGGCGATCACCGGCACCTCGACCGCATCGGCGATAGCCGGCACCAGCGCCAGCGTGCCGATGCCATCCTGCTGCGCTCGGAGGAAACTGCCGCGATGGCCACCCGCCTCGATGCCTTGCGCGCATACCGCGTCGGCGCCGACCTCTTGCCAGGCCAAGGCTTCCTCGACATCGGTGGCGGTGCCGATCACGAAGATGTCCGCCGCATGCAAACGCTCGACCTGTTCTTTCTCGAGTATGCCGAAGGTGAAACTCGCCACCGCGGGACGCGCTTCGAGCAAGGCATCGAATTGCAGCCGGAAGTCTTCGCACCATTTCGGCGGCAGCGGCAATTCGTTCCAGCCGCAGGCTTGCCAGACCGGCCTGAGCAATTCGGCTGCTCGCGCCACGGTTTCCGGCGACGGCTGCGGCGTCGATTGCACGAACAGGTTGATCGCGAACGGTGCGCTCGTCAGCGCGCGGATCCGGTCCGCCTGCTCGAGAATGGTCTGCGGGCCCAGCAAGGGCGCGGCCAGGGAACCGAGCGCGCCGGCATTCGAGACGGCAGCCACCAATTCCGGCGTCGTCGCACCGCCCGCCATGGGCGCCTGGATGATCGGATATCGAAAATAATCATTCAATTGCATGTCGGTTTGGCGGTTTCGCTGTTTTGCCGTATCCGTTGATGGTACGGCGGTTTTTAATCTGTTCTTTTATATATATGAATAGTGTTTACGGTTAACGTCGGCCCGTTCCTGTGGATAAGCCGGTAAACCGGAAAGGAATCAGGGATTTGGCGAATTTATAAGTCATGAATAAACGCTGTATGGAAACAGGAGGAATCCTGGATAAGAAAACCTGTTCCCGCATTCCGTCACGATATCCCCGTTCTGCCCAGCGCCTATCCCATGACTTGTCCACAGCCGGTCCGGCATCAACCCTGGCTTGGAGCCCTTATTTCGCCACCGGCATCGTGAATTCTGCGCCCTTGCCGATCGACGCCGGCCAGCGCTGCATCACCGACTTGTAACGCGTGTAGAAGCGGATGCCTTCCTCGCCATAGGCATGCAAGTCGCCGAACAGCGAGCGTTTCCAGCCGCCGAAGGAATGCCAGGCCATCGGCACCGGAATCGGCACGTTGACGCCGACCATGCCGACCTCGACCCGCCGCGAAAACTCGCGCGCCGTGTTGCCGTCGGAAGTGAACAGCGAGACGCCGTTGCCGTATTCATGCCGGTTGATCAATTCGACGGCCGAGGCGAAATCCGGTACCCGCACGATGCACAGCACCGGCCCGAAAATCTCTTCGCGGTAGATCGTCATGTCGGGCGTGACGTGATCGAACAGCGAACCGCCGAGGAAGAAGCCCTGTTCGTGACCGTCCACTTTCAAACCGCGGCCATCGACCAGCAGCTTGGCGCCGGCTTCGACCCCGACCGCGATATAGCCTTCGATCTTGGCCTTGTGCGCGGCCGTCACGACCGGCCCCATTTCGGCATCGGCTTCCATGCCGTTCTTGACCTTCAAGGCGCGCACGCGCGGAATCAACGCCTCGACCAGCTTGTCGGCGATGCCGCCGACGGCCACGGCGACCGAGATCGCCATGCAACGCTCGCCGGCCGAACCGTAGGCGGCGCCGATCAAGGCATCGACGGCTTGCTCGAGATCGGCGTCGGGCATCACGACCAAGTGGTTCTTCGCGCCGCCGAGCGCTTGCACACGCAAAGGATAGGCACCTTTGCGCTTCACGCCTTCGGTATAGATGTACTCGGCGATCGGCGTCGAGCCGACGAAAGACACCGCCTTCACATCGGGATGATGGAGCAGCGCGTCGACCGCGATCTTGTCGCCCTGGACGACGTTGAACACGCCGTCGGGCAAGCCGGCCTGGTGGAGCAGGTCGGCGATCATCAGCGACGGCGATGGATCGCGTTCGCTCGGTTTCAGGATGAAGGTATTGCCGGTCGCGATCGCCAGCGGCGCCATCCACATCGGCACCATGAACGGAAAATTGAAAGGCGTGATGCCGGCCGTGACGCCGAGCGGCTGGCGCAGCTGCCAATTGTCGATGCCGCCGCCGATGTTATCGGTGAATTGCGTCTTCAGCAGTTGCGGCACGCCGCACGCGAATTCGATCACTTCGAGTCCGCGCGTCACCTCCCCCTTGGCATCCGAAAACACCTTGCCGTGCTCTCGCGTGATCGCCGCAGCCAGGTCGTCGTGGTGGCGCTCGACCAACTCCTTGAACTTGAACAGCACGCGCGAGCGCTTCAGGGGCGCGGTGTCGGCCCAGGCCGGCGCGGCGGCGGCCGCGGCCGCAACGGTGCGCCGAACTTCCTCGACGCTCGCCAACGCGACTTGCGCCGTCACTTCGCCGGTCGCCGGATTGAAGACATCTTGTTGGCGGCCGCTCTCGGAACGGACGATGCGGCCATTGATGTAATGCTCGATGCGCTGATTGTTCATAAGAATTCCTTTGGCAATATTCCGCTTGATCCCACGATTTCCACAGAATATCGCGCTCTCCAAGGCGAATCCAATGAGTTATCATCAACTCCGATATAAGGGATTTTTATAGAGAAGCGCTCATGGATCTGACCCAATTGCGCGCCTTCGTGACAGTCGCCCAGGAAGGCAACCTGACCCGGGCCGCCGAACGCCTGCACCTGACCCAGCCGGCGGTCAGCCTGCAGATCAAGTCCTTGCAAGCCGAACTGAAGCTGCAACTGTTCGCGCGCACCCCGGCCGGCATGGCCCTGACCGAGCACGGAACGAAGCTCCTGCCCTATGCCGAGCGCGTGATGGCGAGCGTCTCCGAATTGCGCCAGGGCGCCGACGCCTTGCTGACAACCTTGTCCGGCCGGCTCTCGATCGGCACCATTCTCGATCCGGAATTCATCCGCCTCGGCGCCTTCCTCAAGCGCCTGGTCGAAACGCATCCCCAGTTGTCGACCGAATTGCAGCACGGCATGTCGGGCTGGGTCTTGCAGCAAGTGAAAGGCGGCGCCCTCGACGTCGGTTTTTATCTCGGTACGCCGGGCCGCGAATTCCATGCGCAGACGCTGACTTCCTTCACCTACAACGTCGTCGCGCCGCAAGGCTGGAAAAACCGCGTCGCCGGCCGCGACTGGCCGGCCCTTGCCCGCCTGCCGTGGATCTGGACCCCGCCCGAATCGGCCCATCATCGCCTGCTGACGAAAATCTTTGCCCAATACAAGCTCACGCCGAACAAGGTCGCTCTGGTCGACCAGGAACCGTCGATGCTCGATCTCGTGAAATCCGGCGTCGGCCTGTCGCTGGTACGCGAATCGGTCGCCTTGCGCGAAGCCCATGCCCATGGCCTGGTGATCGCCGATGCCGTCAGCCTGTCGACCGAGCTTTCCTTCATCACCCTGGCCAAGCGCAAGAACGAGCCGATGATCGCTGCCGTCTTTCAACTCCTGCAAAACGTCTGGGGCAGTTGAACGGCGGCGACCGAGGCTTCCCCTGTGGATAACTATTGGGATATCCCCAAGATCGTTTGTGAAGAACTCGGAACTTGTGCAAGACCCGATTTTTTGTCCAAGATTCATCCTTTTCCCATACAAGGCTTATCCCGCTTGTTATCCAGGACGTAAACCCTTGATCCGTTAAGGAGTAAACAAGTTATCCACAGAAAAGCGAAGTTGTTAACAGCTACTACCAATCATATATATCAACAACAAAATAAAAGAACCAACTGCCCGTTATCGGAACGGGAAAGCGCGGAGAAACTGGAAAGGAAGCGTCGAATTGTTTTGCCAGCAAGCTAATTTCCCTGAATAATCATGGCTTTAGCCCTTTCGACCGATCCAGATGAGCCACCATCCTGTCCGCTTCGGCATCATCAGTGCCTTGCACGAAGAGCAAGCCGGCCTGGTTGAACAGTTGCGTGGCGGAACGACCATCACGTTGGGAATGCGGGATTATGTTTCCGGCAAGCTCGGCGGCCATGATTGCGTTTTCGTGTTGTCGCGCATCGGCAAGGTCGCCGCCGCCGCCACGGTCGCCACGCTGATCGAGCGTTTCGGCGTCACGCATATCTTGTTCACCGGCGTCGCCGGCGCCGGCGATGCCGGGATTTCGGTGGGCGACATCGTGATCGCCGACACGCTGGTCCAGCACGATATGGATGCCAGTCCCTTGTTTCCGCGCTTCGAAGTGCCGTTACTGGGTTTGCAGCATTTCGCATCCGACCGGCATTTGACGGACCGCCTGGATGCGGCGGCCAAGGCTTTCCTGGCAGCCGACCTGGAAAACGTTGTCGACGCCGCCGACCGCGCGGCATTCCGTCTCGCGCAGCCGCGTATTCATCGCGGCTTGATCGCCAGCGGCGACGAATTCATCGACGACAGCCTGCGTCTGGAGCGGTTGAAAGCCGATTTCCCGGAATTGCTGGCCGTCGAAATGGAAGGCGCCGCCGTGGCGCAAGTCTGTTTCGAGTTCGGCATTCCCTTTGCCGTGATCCGCACCATTTCCGACAATGCCAACGAGGATTCGCCGGTCGATTTCATGCGCTTCATCGAGCGCGTCGCCGCCCGTTATGCCTTCGGTATCGTCAAGCGTTTCTTCGACGGCCCTGCCGCCCGCGAGCCGGCGACCGGCAACCGGGCGGATTGACCGGCCGATCCGATTCCTTATCCGATTTTTTCACCCGATTCATCATGGCCAACAAACCTGCACGCACGCTCACCTTCAAATGCGCGAAATGCGGCAAACCGGTGACGGTTTACCTGCAAAAAGTCTCCGCCTGTTCCCACATCCAGCCCTACCAGGGCATCTGTTCCTGCGGTGAAGTGAAACGCCACGCGACCGGACAGAAGGATGCCGTCGACGCTTACCTGGCGTCGGACGATGCGCACTGGATGCATCATCATCATTGACGCTTTCCGCTGGTAGAGCGGTTTCACCGGATTTGCGGGTTGCGTGAGGTCTAGGGCTGGTGAGCGCAAGGCTCACCGCGCCGCGCCTTGCGCTGCATTCCCAAGACGGACGGCGCAACCCGTAAATCCGGACTGAAAACGCTCTACCGCCGAACGCTCTACAATAGCGCCTTGCAAACGACGCGCAGGACAACAGCGCGAGGGAAGGAAGCAGCGATGGACAAAGACGATTTTTCACCCGAGGACTGGCGCCGCCTGCTGCGCCATCTCGGCGAAGACCCCGACCGGCAAGGCTTGCAGGAAACGCCGGTGCGCGTCGACAAGGCGTGGAAGCACTGGACTTCGGGTTATCAAAAGGACCCGGCCGAGATCCTCAAGGTATTCGAAGACGGCGCCGAGCAATACAATGAATTGATCGTGGTGCGCGGCATTCCGGTCTACAGCCATTGCGAGCATCACCTGGCGCCCTTCTTCGGCACCGCCACCGTCGGCTACACGCCGAACGGCCGCATTGTCGGCTTGTCGAAACTGACGCGCCTGGTCGAATGCTTCGCCAAGCGCCTGCAGGTGCAGGAACGGCTGACGATCCAGATCGCCGAAGCGCTGATGCAGCATGTCCAGCCGTTCTCGGTCGGCGTCGTGATCCGCTGCCGCCACATGTGCATGGAAAGCCGCGGCATCCAGGTACCGGGCGAAGAGACCGTGACCTCGGCCTTGCTGGGCGAAATGCGCACCAACTTCGGCTTGCGTACCGAATTCCTGTCGCTGGCGAGAGAGAAGCAGTAAGCTGTTGGTTCCATCGGTGGACATCCGCCGGCGCGGCATCGCTTCATCCACTCATCGAGGGAGGCTGACATGAATGATGCAAAGGAACTGGAATACGTCGGCTTTTGGCCGCGCGTCCTGGCAAGCGTGATCGATCTCGTGCTGTCGGGATTGATCCTGCTCCCGCTCGGCAATTTCGTCTACGGCGGATATCCGCTGATGGGCGGCGGCGCCTTGTGGATGACCGCCCACAGCAATTTCTGGACGTCGACCGTGTTGCCGGCGGTAGCCGTCGTGGCATTCTGGATCCTGAAGAATGCCACGCCGGGCAAGATGGTGATCCGCGCCACGATCGTCGATGCCAAGACCGGGGAAGCGCCGGGCACGACGCAATACATCATCCGCTATCTCGGCTACTACCTATCGATGATCCCGCTGTTTCTCGGTTTCGTCTGGATCGCCTTCGATCCGAAGAAACAGGGCTGGCACGACAAGCTGGCCGGCACCGTCGTCGTGCGGCCGAAGCAGCGCGGGACGGAACCGGTGAACTTCGACGAGCAAGCCGGCTAGCCGGCGATTTCGCAGAGCGGGTGAGTAAAGCGTCATCCGCCGGACGGCTTCGAAAACCGCGCGCGGTCCAGTTCGTACAGCAGGCTCGGCTCCTGGCCTGCGACGTCGTCGACGGTTCGCGCGAGCACCATGCCGAGCCGCTCGAGCGCCTTGCGCGACGGCAGGTTGGATGGCCGCACCAGGCCCCAGACAGGTTCGCGTTCGAGCGTGTTGAAGGTGAAATCCAGCGCGGCTTGCGCCATCTCGTTCGCATAGCCCGAGCCCCAGGCCGAGGGCCGGAACCGGAAATACAGATTCAAGCCTTCCCTGCCGTCGATCGTCTTGTTCATCACGCCGCCGAAACCGATCACCTGCGCGGCATCGTCCCGCTTGCAGACCGACCAGTAACCGAAGCCTGCGCCTTCCCAATGCGCGAGCCAGGCCTCGAGGACCTCGACCGCCTTTTGCCGCGACGGCATCGGGCCGCTCGGATTGAAGCGGTTGGTTTCCGGATCGCCGTGGATATCGAATAGCGCTTCGAGGTCGGCGGATTCGGGGCGGCGCAGAACGAGACGTGCGGTCTCGATGCGAAGCGGCGGATGTCGATTCATGTCGGATACGGGAAACGATGTCGGGATGCCGCGAAAACGGCAAGCAGGCGGCTATCGTAGCAGAGCCGGCATTGCGATTCGTCATCTCGCAAATCGTTTGCGCCGCATGCAATCCGGTCCCGGTATCGGATGCGCCAGATCAAGCCTGTTACAAGAGGCCCGCGCTACCGTCGAACGACAGGCGCGGATCGTCCCGATCCGTGCGCATTCCATCGGCGGAATCATGGTGAACACGATGAATCGCTTGTGCGCGGATGCGCAGGCTGCCGCGAGCTTTGCTTCCCGCCGGCCGCGGCGCTCTGTTTCCTTCGCCGTTTCCCTGGCGGCCGCGATCGCGGCCGGTGCGGCGTTGGTCAGCTGCGGCGGCGGATCCGGCGGCGCCGGCACGAATCCAAGCGGCACGCCCACCCCCACCCCCAGCCCGACGCCTGCCCCCGGTCCGACCCCGGCTCCGACGCCTACTCCAACACCTACCCCCACTCCGACTCCGACGCCGACCCCCGGCGCACCGGTGGTGCAATTGCTGTCGTCGCGGCCGGAATACGCGAGCGGCGGCAGCGTGCTGGTCGATATCGCCTTGCCCTCGACGACGACGGGGAATCCGACGCTCGCCGTCACGCTCAATGGCGCGGCGGTCGGTAATACTTTCCGTACCGATGCCGCCCGTCCCGGCCATATGATCGGGCTCGTCAGCGGGCTGAGGGATGGCGTCAACACGTTGAGCGCGAGCTATGGCGGCGCGCTGGGCAACCTCAACGTCACCAACCATCCGGTCAGCGGCCCCATCGTGTCCGGCCCGCATATCGCTCCGTTCGTCTGCCAGACCCAGAATTTCATCCTGCCCGACGGTTCGCGCCTCGGCAACGCGACCGATGCCGATTGCTCGGCGCCGGCCAGGGTGACCTATATGTACCGCTCGATATCGGGCCAAGTCCGGCCCTTGCCTTCGACCACCGCCTTGCCGGCCGATGTCGCGACTGTCGCCGTGAACGGCAGATCGCTGCCGTTCGTCGTGCGCATCGACACCGCGACGATCGCGCGCGGCATCCATCAAAGCGCGATCCTGTTCGATCCGACCAAGGAAGGAACGCCGCATCCGGCGACGCCGCCGCAAGGCTGGAACAAGCGCCTGATCGCGCTGCAAGGCACCGGCTGCGTCGGCGGTTGGTATGTGCAGGGCGACAGCATCGGCGTCGACCTGCTGGCCGGCGACAATCTCGCGCGCCTGGCGGAAGGCTATGCGCTGCTCGCCAACACCCTCAATCATCCGGCCAACAATTGCAATGCCGTGCTGGCCGGCGAAAGCGCGATGATGAGCAAGGAGCATTTCATCGAGACCTATGGCGTGCCGTCCTATACCATCGGTATCGGCAGCTCCGGCGGCGCTTATTTCGCGCTGCAGATCGCCGACGCTTTCCCCGGCGTGCTCGACGGCGTCTTCATCGACGAAACCTTTCCGGACACACTCACACTGACCAACGCCGCGCTCGATGCGCGCCTGCTCGCCCGCTACCTGTTGTCGAACAATGTCGCCGGCTTCACCGAGGCGCAGATGACTGTGGTATCGGGACACCGCACGGCGCGCGCGTGGTATGACCTGGCGCTGCAGGCCGGACGCGCCGATCCGGTGCTGAACCGCGGCGACCCGATTCCCGCCAGCCCGGTGTTCGGCGCTTACCGTTCGGCGGTCTGGAACCCGGCTGTGCCGGCCGCGCTCCGCTATGATCCGGTCACCAACCGGAGCGGCGCCCGGCCCACCGTGTTCGACGCCGCGCGCAACGTCTTGGGCACCGACGCCGCCGGCCATGCGCTCTGGCCCTACGATAACGTCGGCGTCCAGTATGGATTCGAGGCGCTCAACGCCGGCATCATCAGCAAGGAACAATTCCTCGACCTGAACGGCCGCATCGGCGGCTACGACCGCGATGCCAATTACGTCGCGACGCGCAACGCCGCCGATCCGAATGCGATCCGGCGCGCCTATCAAAGCGGCTTGCTGCTCGGCGGCGGCACCGGGCTGGCGGCGATTCCCGTGTTCGATCTGTCCGGCGCCTACAACGAGGACAGCAACTACCATTTCCAATGGTTCCACTTCGCCGTGCGCGAACGCATGGCGCAGGCCAACGGCGATGCGCGTAACCACGTGATGTGGCGCGGCGCGCCTTCGGGGGCGGGTTCCGCGATCCGGAACCAGGCATGGAATGTCTTCATTCAATGGATGGAGGCGATCCGCACGGATGCCTCGACGCTGTCGCCGCGCGACAAGGTCATCGCCAGGAAGCCGGCCGCCGCGACCGACGGCTGCTTCACGCGCGCGGCAACGCCGCAATTCATCGCCGAGACGCAAACCTGGAGCAGCCAGGCGACGACCCAATGCAATGCGTTGTGGCCGTCCTACTCCTTCCCGCGCAAGGGCGCCGGCATGGAACTCGCGGCGGGCAAGCTCAAATGCCAGCTCAAGCCGGTCAATCGCAGCGACTATGCCGTCAGCTTCACCGACGCCGAGTTCGCGCGGCTCGCCGCGATCTTTCCGGGCGGCGTGTGCGACTGGTCGCGGCCGGGCGTCAACCAGACCGCGGCGGTGCCGTATGCGGCTTACGGCCGCACGCCGCCGAACGCCATGTCGAAATAGCGGGACCGGTACTCAAACCGTGACGCGCAAATCCTCGAGCCAGGTGCCGGCGCGGCGCGCTTCCTCCTCATGCGGCTCGTCGCGCCAGGTTTCCCGTAGCGCCGCCGCGAGCCATTCCTGCAGCGGCGCGAGCGCCAGCAGGCGCGCCGCGTAGTCTTGCGCGCGCGGCGCGAGTCGCAGGCCGTAGGTTTGCACGCGCAGGGCGACCGGCGCGAAGAAGGCATCGACGGCCGTGAATTTTTCGCCGGCCAGGTACGGCCCGCCGAAACGCGCCAGGCCGTCGAGCCACAATTCCTCGAGACGCGCGAGATCCTTATGCAGCGCCTGCGGCATGTCGTCCAGACGCACGCGGATGCCGCAATTCATCGTGCAGCGGTCGCGCAAGGCGAAGAAACCGGAATGCATCTCGGCCGCCGCGCAACGCGCCCAGGCGCGCGCATCGGGATCGACCGGCCAGACGCCGGCATGACGTTCCGCCAGGTATTCGGTGATCGCGAGCGAATCCCAGAGCGTGCGGCCGGCATCGGTCAGGCACGGCACCTTGCCGCTGGGCGAAAACGCGTGGAACGCATTGCCGCCGTCGGGGCCGGTGCCGAACGGCGTCAGCTTTTCGTTGAACGGAATGTCCAGCATGCGCAGCAACAGCCAGGGGCGCAGCGACCAGGAGGAATAGTTCTTGTTGCCGATGTAGAGATCGTACATGGAGAGCGGTTTCCAGGAATGAGTCGGATTCGGAAGGGCGTGCCGTCTTATCGGCGGCGGGCGGATCTTATTTTATCGGGATGGAACGGTGTCGGTGCGCGCTGATGCCGTAAGCGGTCAGGGAGCGGCCAGCGCGGCTTCGTACACCGCGAGATCGTGCGTCGAAAAACAGCAGAACACGATGCGCTCGAACGGATTCGGCTGCAGCAGGAAATCCCTCACCGTCGCGACCGCGAGCGGCGCCGCCAGCGCAATCGGATACCCGTAGATGCCGGTGCTGATCGCCGGGAACGCGATCGAACGCCATTGTTCGAGGGCGGCGAGCTCGAGCGAACGGCGATAGCACGAGGCCAGCAATTCCGGCTCGCCCTGGTCGCCGCCGCGCCAGACCGGCCCGACGGTATGGATGATGCGTTTGGCCGGCAAGCGGTAGGCGGCGGTGATTTTCGCATCGCCGGTCCGGCAGCCGCCGAGCGAGCGGCATTCGTCCAGCAATTCCGGTCCCGCCGCGCGGTGGATCGCGCCGTCGACGCCTCCTCCTCCCAGCAGCGAGGAATTGGCGGCATTGACGACGACGTCGATAGCGAGCCGGGTGATGTCGTGGTGGATGGCGGAAAGAGTCGGCATGCGGCTAGTGGAAATGTCGAGGCGAGGCAATAACGCCATTCTTGATCATCGACGAGCCGCCCGCAACGATCCAGCCGGAATCCCATAAGCATGGGATTGCTTTTTATCGTCGTTCCGATAGTCTCCGCCATCTGCGCGAAATGAACGGCATACGCCGATCCGCGCACGTTAAAACCAAAAATTCACGAAGGGAAAATCCGTTTTGAACTCGTTATTCCACCGGGCGGCGGGCAACGCCGTTTGCCTGTTGCTGGGCGCCCTCTTGGCCATGGGCGCGCAATCCGCCGCAGCCCAAGATAAGACCGCCGACAAGACCGCCGTCCAAGGGCCGGTGCCGATCGAGACTTTTTTCCAGCCGGCCAAGCTGCAGTCGGTCAAGCTGTCGCCGTCCGGCCGCTGGATGGCCGCGCAGGCGGGCGAACCGAACAGCCGCGTCAAGCTGGTGATGATCGACCTGGAAGGCAAGGAGCCGTCGCGCGTGATCGCGGCCTTCTCCAAGCTGGACGTGGCGAGTTTTCGCTGGGTGAATGAAGACTGGCTGGTGTTTACGGTGGCGGACAAGGTCGACCGCAGCCACAAGTCGTTCGGCCGGGGGTTGATGTCCGTGCGGCGCGACGGCGAGAAGATGCGGCTCCTGATCAAGCGCAAGTTCGATAGCTTGTATCAGGCGCAGGGTTTGAATCCGCTTGAACCGTTCAACGAGATGCTGGCGCTCGGTGCTCCGGGCACCAACGACATCATCGTCGGCGAGCATCACTTCGACGTCGAATACGAGTATTCGCACACCACGCTGCGCGCCATGGATGTCTCGACCGGCGCCGTACGCACGCTGCTGAAGGAGGACGCGCCGCCGAAGGTGACGCACTGGGTGTTCGACGAGCGCGGACGGCCGCGGGCGGCAGTGTCCGATCAGGAAGGCCAAACGACGGTCTTCTGGGCCGATCCCCGAACCTCGAAGTGGCGCCAGATCGGCAAGTTTCCCACCTTGAACGTGGAGTTCTACCCGGCCTTCGTGGACGATAAGGATCAATTGTTCGTCTATACCTTCGATGTCTCGACCGGGCAGGACCAAGTCCGCCGGTTCGACCTGGAAAACAACAAGGTCGACGAGAAGGAAATCATCTCGACGCCCGGGTTCGACTCCGGTGTCGGCACGGTCGCCGATCGCGAAACGAATAAGATCTACGGTTATCGACTACTGACCGATGCGCGCAGCACGGTATGGTTGACGCCGGCCATGAAGGACATCCAGGCGAAAGCCGATGCCTTGCTGCCGGGGCGCATCAACGAATTGTTCTGCCGCCCTTGCGATGCGCCGAAAATCGTTCTCGTGTATTCCTATTCCGATACCAATCCCGGCGACTACCTGTTGTATCGACCCGAGACCAATCAATGGCAACGCCTGGGCCAGGAGCGTCCGGATATCGATAGCAAGCGCATGGCGCGCATGGAATTTCATCGGACCAAGGCGCGCGACGGCGCCGATCTGCCGGTCTGGATCACGCGCATGCCGGGAGCAGACAAGCAGCCGCGCCCGGCCGTGGTGCTGGTGCACGGCGGGCCCTGGTCGCGTGGAGCGGAATGGGAATGGAACAACCGGGTGCAATTCCTTGCCTCGCGCGGTTATGTGGTGATCGAACCCGAGTTTCGCGGCAGTACCGGCTACGGCGAGCGGCATTTCCGCGCCGGCTGGAAGCAATGGGGCCAAAGCATGCAAGACGACGTAACCGATGCCTTGCGCTTTGCTATCGACAAGGGTTGGGTTGACGGTTCGCGCGTCTGCATCGCGGGCGGAAGCTATGGCGGCTACTCGACGCTGATGGGATTGGCCAAGAACCCGGAACTGTACAAGTGCGGTATCGCCTGGGTGGCGGTCACCGACCCGCGCTATATGTACACCGTGCATTGGTCCGATATTTCGGAAGCATCCAAGAAATATTCGATGCCGCAAATGATCGGTGACCTGAAAGCCGATGCGGCGATGCTGGCCGCGAATGCACCGATCGCCCTCGCGGACCGCATCAAGGCGCCGTTGCTGCTGGCCTACGGCAACAAGGATTTCCGGGTGCCGTTGGTGCATGGCGAGGACATGCGCGACGCCCTGACCAAAGCCGGCAGCCCGCCGGAATGGGTGGTCTACGACGGCGAAGGCCACGGCTGGAGCCGCCAGGAAAACATCCTGGACTTCTGGCGCCGCGTCGAAAC
>Ga0196972_1000481_pt1 | contig 20763 bp, 18 predicted proteins | sample S1v_2013CmetaG_FD_148618 | JGI IMG/M metagenome (GOLD analysis project Ga0196972, IMG submission 148618) | Soil microbial communities from Anza Borrego desert, Southern California, United States - S1+v_20-13C | ecosystem: Environmental > Terrestrial > Soil > Desert | place: USA: California...
GATTCTCACCTCGAAAAGCCACTACAAATCTATGCTGCAACGAAGGCCTCACAACAACCTGTATTCCATCAATCTCCCTTACGTGCTGGCTGATCATGCTGCAAAGCTCTTGGCATTTTTCGGTTGGTATTCTTCCTGCCCTTCTATCTGTAATTATTTCATCTTCATCAGCTGTAGCGAAATTACAGCGGAATGCGATATCTCCATCCTTGATATCCAGATTTAATCCCACGGCCTCTAGAATCCCCCTACCCATTTGATACTGCAGAGGATCATAACCAAACAGGCTAAGATGCCCCGGTCCGCTGCCCGGTGTTACTCCCGGCAATACAGGAATCAACCTTCCCATAATGGAATCTCTAGCTAGCTTATCAATATTCGGAGTTATGGCATATTCCAAGGGAGTCTTCTTGCCAAATTCCTTATGAGGTATATCTCCTATGCCGTCCATAACCAAAAGTAGGATTTTCTGGTTGTTCCGGGTGGCAAGCTTCTCTATAAGGTTATCTCTATTCATCATGGCTTTCCTCTCCTTTCGAGCAAATAAACATTCTTATTATGCCAACTTATCAAGTATTAATGTCTTTTCTGCTCGTCGTGAAGCACTTGGTCTATCACAATGGCCAGGGTCAATAAAAAAGCATGATCCTCTCCATCGACAACTTCCACACCATAGCTGTCACCGAAGGAAAACCACTGTTTATTGATGACAGCAACCATACGCCCCTCTTTGTAAATTTGAAAATCATATCCAAAGACATTTCCCTCAATGCTGTAAGCACCGTTCACACTGTCTATTACAAACTTTGGTGTAAAAAAGGACAGCTGCTTTTTAACCACTGCAACCTGCCGATCCCCTGCATAGATATAGTATTCAGGTAAAAACCTGAAAAGCTGCTGTTCAATATAGAAAAGCTCGTTTCCGCTAAGGTCCATAATCTTCAGCTTATCTCCAAAACTGAAAACCTTTCCCTGTACAATATATCTGTCATTTTCCAGCTCATCCTTAATTGCAAAATTATCCCCAAAGCTGAAAATCCTTTGTCTGATCTTATACCTCATTATCCGTGCCTCCTTGCTTATGCTTCTTTATGGGTCATTCATATGTAATATTATTATACCAATTTTTACTAAATTATTATATTTTATCTCGTTATATTTTTACATATTTACAAACATATTAGATATGCTATAATAATAATTAATAACAATTATCGTAGCGTAATGATTATTTAATAATAATCCAAAATTTGGGATATATTTATCAGTATGTGCAATGATTGCATTGGAGGAATTGAGTATGATCGATGTAGTAAAAATACTAAAGGAAAAAGGCTTTAAAGTTACACCACAAAGGATTGCCGTGTACGATGTCCTCATGAATACAAAAGAACATCCTACGGTTGAAACAATCTACAACAGGCTTCAGCCAATGTACCCCACAATGAGCTTAGCGACAGTATATAAGTCCTTGGAAATGTTCAAGGAGCTGGATTTGGTGCAGGAGCTGAATGTAGGCGAAGATAAGTTCCGATATGATGCCAACGTAAAGCCTCATCCGCATATCACTTGTGTTTCCTGCGGAAGAGTGGATGATGTGGATGATGAAATGTTTTTCCATCTTTCTGAACAGGTATCCCACAAAACAGGGTATCAAATCACTGGACAAAAGCTATATTTTTATGGTCACTGTCCGAAATGTAAAAATAACTAATAAAAAAAGCTCAAGACGTCACCCGTCTTGAGCTTTTTATTAGTTATTCAATTAGAGACTGATCAACAGCATTTCTAATAGCCTTTGTAATCTTATTCAATATGTAAGTGGTATTTTTGGTGCTGTCCGAAGGAACAAACTCCTGATTCTGTATTACATTGTACAGATGCTGCGGAATCTCATCCTTCAAAGTCGGGTTGTCATTTATGTATTTTGGAGGAAACTCGGTAAGTTTGATATCCTTTATTTTCTCTTCCTTGATGACAACCTCTGCACGAATATTTCCGTGTTCGGTCTTTTCTGTCCCTACATAGGTTCCATCCTTATACTTAAGGTATGTATATCCTGAGGAAGGTAGACCGACCTCACTGTTTCTCATGGCAAACAATAATACTGCTGCTATAACTAGTATCAATAGTAGTGCTGCATACATCATCAGTTTCTTTTTTGTAATTACAATAATTTTTGGTCTCAAAACTATCCCTCCCAACGTTATCTCTTATATAACATTATTACTGAAGGAACAAATATATGACCAAACATTGAAAATTTTCCATGCCGCAGCTTACTTTGATTTTACTGCATGTACCTTACCCGAAACAGCAGATCTGTTAACCATAATATTCCTTGACTTGTATCTTTAAACTGTATATCTGAATTTCTGAATCTAGCAATCAATGCATTTTCCTTTTGCTGCTTATCCCCATATCTGTCCAATTGCTCAAATTGCTTCAGGTAAGCCATAAAGTCTGCCTCACCACTGGACCCGAACGCATTAAGCTTGCTATCCATATCTTTTTTCCATTGCTTTTGCTTGACTTCAAAGCTCCTAGTATAATTATTGCTGATTTTTTTGTTCTTCAGCTCCATATAGATGCCATAGCGGTTCAATTCTTTGATAATTTCCTGAGCTGCCTTTGATTTGCTTGAATACAGCTGTTCCAAAACCTTAAATTGATTTTCCCTTACACTTGCACTGCCAGGTCTGACTGCCGGCGCTTTCACTTCAGCCGATTGTTGAACCGCCATCAGATAATCCAGGTCTAAATGCAGATAACCCTTTTCATCCAGTGTAATAGCCTCAACCGCCTTATACAGATCTATCTCAAACAATCCGCCCTCAGCTTTATTAAATACCAGCTTATAATTTTGCTTGCTGTAAAACTCCTGGAGTAGAGCAAGGCCACGATAGCCCTCTTCATTTTGCATCAAATTCATGATTTCTGTTGCTTTCTCATTGCTTTTGGCGTCGTTGCTCTGGAGCAACAGCTGTCCCTTGCCCTTGGCTATGATTCCAATATTGATATTGCCGACCAGCTTATTCAGCTTTTGCTTATTCATATCCACCATTTGACCAAGCAGCTGCAGTCTTACTCTGCTTTCTAAGATTTGATAAGCATAATCCAGCCCCTTGCTGCTGTTTACAGGTTGTCTTAAGGACAGTATTTCATCAAACACGACTTTTCTACTGCTTGGTGCAAGCTCTATCAGCTTGTCAGCCAGCTTAGACTGAAGTAATATCATAAGCTTTTCCCTGCTGCTCTGATCCTTTAGGCTCCCTTTGATATAGCTGTCAAATTCCGCTCTTCCGCTTTTGACAAAAGCATTATAGTCAAATATCTCTGAGGATTGGTATTGTTTCAGCAATTTTTCTGTTCTTACTTTATAATACCCTTTGTACATATCACTGTTAAACAGCGGAACATTTTCTTCATGAGGGTAATGCCAATGCATGCTGCTGTATATGCTCTTACTGCTGAAGCTGCCCTGATAAGAACCCAGATTATAGATGTAATTCAGTGTGTTCAAACTCTGGAGCTGTTCTGCAAGAACTGCCTGCAATTGATCCTGATATGCGCTCAGCTGCTTCATGTTTTCATTTGGTTCATACTTCATTGCCAAGGGCAGGTCGCTGGTATCCATTGCTTGAACTTGCAAGTCTGCGTAACATATCATAATGCTGTATAAGGTAAGAACACAAATAATAAAAATCAATAATAGCTTCTTCAACTTTATCCCTCCCCTTTTCATTGTATTAAACCAGCATTAAAATATGCTTAATTCTAGTTCTTTGGAGACATGCTCCATTATTTTTATTCCGCCTGCACTATTTCCTTTGCTGTCTAAGGCCGGTCCAAAAACACCTATACCCATCTTTCCAGGTACAGCCGCCAATATTCCTCCACCCACGCCGCTCTTTGCAGGCAAGCCAACTCTAACTGCAAATTCTCCCGATGCATCATACATGCCGCAGGTAACCATAAATGTCTTAACCAGCCTTGCAATAGGTTTTGGAATAAGCACCTCTCCTGTGACTGGACTTATACCATCTCCAGCCAATACAGCGCCCATCATCGCGATATCCATTGCATTCACTTCAATAGAGCATTGCTTGAAATAAAGGTTTAGTACTTCTTCTACATCCCCCTCAATAATTCCGGCATCTTTCATAAAATTACCCAATGCCCTGTTTCTAAAGCCTGTAGCACTTTCAGATTCATATACCTGATGGTTGAACCAGATTTTGTCATTGTGACAAAGCTTCCTCACAAAGCCCACTAATCTATTTAGCTTGTCCTGCACGCATTTGCCGTGAATCAAAGAATCCACTGCTATCGCTCCTGCATTGATCATCGGATTAAGAGGCTTCGCCGTTTTCATGGTCTCCAGTTTTATAATAGAGTTAAAGGGGTCCCCTGTGGGTTCCATCCCCACCTTGCTGAAGACATACTGCTCTCCATTATCCATTACAGCCAACATCAAGGCAGCTACCTTGGATATGCTTTGCATGGTGAAGTTTTTGTTCCAGTCTCCGCTGCACCAGCGCTCACCATTCAAGCTTACAACTGCTACACCCAACTGACCTGGATCCACCTTGCTCAGCTCCGGTATATATGAAGCCGTCTTACCATCTTTTGTATATGGCAGTCCAATTTTTACAGCTGCATCTAGTATACTTTGCATTTTATTACCTCCGTTCAATGTAACTAGCTTCGTTTAGATATTAATTATCCTTGACAGAGTTTACATATAAGCCATTACCGACTATAATTATAATATATATTTGCTACTAATAGATAGAAATTATTTCTTACTTCATTTGTTTTTAGGGGGAACACTATGAATATACACCAGGATGTACTTGATTTCAACAAGTTTATATCCTCCATTTCGCTGGCATTGGACTTAGCAGAATCATGCGTTTTCAATGATCAGAAATTCAAAGCAGGCAATACTGAATCATTTTCACAGCTAGACGTCAAGAATCATAATTTCACAGCTCACTCCAAAAAAACCGCTCTAATTGCGATTCATATATCTCATAGAATTGGTTATCAGGGAAATAGGCTTAATAACCTTTATATAGCGGCTTTTTTGCATGATATAGGTGCTGTTGATGCCTTAAGCATGTCTCATACTGATTTTGACTTTGTGTACGAGCATTGTGAGTTCGGTTCCCATATCATCAAGAAGCTGCCTATTGATCGAGACATCTCCTCTTTTATCCGATATCATCACGAAAATTATGACGGCAGCGGACCCTACGGTCTTAGTTTTCATGAAATCCCGCAGGAAGCGCAAATCATTCACTTGGCAGACTTTTTTGAATTGGTCTATAACAAGGATACGGGCTCTATGCAGCGGGAGCTGCTGCTTAACTGGTTTAGAGGACAAAGTGCAAAAATGTTTGACCCATATTTGATAGATGTTTTGCTTGAGCTGGCTGAAAATGAAAGATTTTGGCTGGATCTTGAAAACATTGACCGCGATCAGGGCGTCTTAGAGAGAATAAGACCTAAAATCTATACGCCTATGAATCTGCATCAATTGGCGGATATCTCCAGCATCTTTGCTGCAATCATTGATAAAAAAAGTAATTTTACCAAGCAGCACTCCTTCGGTTTAGCGGATAATACCGGTAAGATGTCTTCCATCTACGGCTTTGATGCACAGAGAAAAGAGAAGCTGAGAATTGCAGGACTACTGCATGACTTAGGCAAGCTGGCTATCCCCAATCATATCTTGGATAAGCCCGGCAAGCTTACTATAGAAGAATATGCAATCATAAAATCTCATACATATTATACCCGCTTGGTATTGGATAAAATAGACGGTATCAGCGATATCTGCGATTGGGCAGCCAACCACCATGAAACCCTAAGAGGAACGGGTTATCCAGAGGGTTTTGATTCCGGCAGGCTTTCATTGGAATCAAGAATAATGGCTGTTTGCGATATCTATCAAGCCCTTATCGAAGATCGACCTTACAGGCCGGGCATGCGAAAGGATAAAGCATTCACGATAATTGACAATATGGTGGAAATAGGAAACATAGATCATTCGGTAGTAGAAATGCTCAAACAAATCGTATGAGAAAAGCAGCAGGTTAATCGTCTAACCTGCTGCTTTTTTTTAGCTCTTCCATGATATTGCCGATAATTGCAATGCCTTTTGTAATATCTGTCACATCCACGCCTGCAAAGCTTAACCGCATATACTGCTCTCCATCCTGCTCCCTCAAAAAAACGGTACCAGGTGTAATTAGCACCTTATGCTTTCTGCATCGCTCGTAAAGACTGCTTGATTTTACGCCTTCTGGCAGCTGAATCCAAAGATTCAATCCTCCGTTTGGCGAATGGAACAAGGCACCCCTGAGATATTTCTTACAAGCTCGCACAGCCTCTAAATAACGAATGCCATATTCCTTTTTCATATATTTTATATGCTCATCTAATATGCTTCTGCTTAGGTACAGATCCAATACCCTTTGCATAAATCCCGATGTAGAAATGTCCGTCATATGCTTTGCTGAGGCAATGTTTTTTTTGATTTGCTCCGGTATGATCAAAAATGCAACCCTCAAGCCTGGCATAAATATCTTTGAAAAGCTTTTAATGTAAATTACACTGTCCGTTTTATCATAAGCCTTTAAAGGCACTGCCGCTTTTTCCGTATAGCTTAAATCTCCGGAAAAATCATCCTCCACCACCAGCAGCTTATATTTCTTGCACAGCAGCATCAAATGCTTCTTCTTTCTTTCTGAATAGCTATAGCCTGTCGGGTTCTGAAAGTTGGGCATCGTATACATCAGCTTCGGCTTGATGACTTGAAGAAGCTTTTCCAGCTCTTTCATGTCAGGTCCGTCATCCTTCAGCGGTACTTCAACAATCCTAGCTCCTCTTGATTTAAATACTGCAGCGGCACCTGTATAGGTCGGACTTTCCACAAATACATAATCTCCATTGGTCACCAGCGCTTTTGCAATAATATCTATGCCCTGCTGTGCACCGGAAATGATATATACATCATCCGTTCCAACATTGATGTCTCTGCCCGAAAGATAATTCGCTATGGAGCTTCTCAAGGGCAGGTAACCCCTGCTGTCATGATACATGAAGGCATTGCCTCCATCCCGTTCAATCACATCATTGATGGCCTTTTTAAAGTCCGTCATTGGAAAAAGCCTAGGGTCCGGCGAGGCAGTGGCAAAATCTATATACCCTTCCTCGTCATTGTAGTCATATTCCTGTTCTTCCTGGTCATCCGTTAATGCGTTGCTAAGATTCAGCTTTCCTTCCATAGGCAGCACATAAGTACCGCTTCCAACCTTCTTATAAACCAGCTTATGATCCTCTAAAAGCTTATAAGCATTTACGATGGTAATATTGTTAACCTCAAGCTTCGAAGCTAAGTCTCTGATGGTAGGAAGCTTGTAATCCTCGGGCAGAATCCCCTGTTGTATCATATCTCTCAGCTGTTCAAAAAGCTGTACATATAAAGGCTCGCTGCTTTGCTTGTTCAAACTTATATTCAACACTGCTCACCCGCTGTCTTTATTTATTGATCATCGGAAGGGTCTTGCCCCCTTCCAGCTTTGTTTTATAGAGCTTATTAAAGGAATTAATGTAATAAATATTACCGTTGGCAACATTTATGAACTTAGACGCTTCATAATTGATTAGTTTTGCTTCCTTGCCGTCAAGAGCTACTCTATAAATCTTGTCATTTGCATAGCTATTTGAGAAGTATATCCATTTGTCATAGACATTGATGTAATCTGCCGGCTGGTCCACAAGTATAGCTCTGCCGCTTCCATCCGTTTTTATCTTGTACAATTTATTACCTTCGGACTCATTTCTGTAATAGATCCAGCCTTCTCTAACATTTAAGAAGGAGGCTGAATCGTCACACACCTTAGTTCGTCCTGTCCCATCTGTCTTGACCTTGTAAATCCTTTTTTCATCCGTTCCGTTGGTATAAAAGATCCAACTGTCCACTACTGCAATGAAGGAGGAATAATCTTCGTTCAGCTTGATTTTCTTGCTACCGTCTGTTTTCATCTTATAGATTTTTCTGCCCTCGGTGCCATTGCTGTAATATATCCAATCCCCAACTACATTAATGTAGCTGGAACTATCCTCATTTAGCTTTGTCCGTTCTGTGCCATTGGTTTTTATCTTATAAATCCTTCCATTTTCTGTATGGCTGATGTTGCTGTAAAATATCCAGTCCTCTTGCACATTGATAAACATGGATCTGTCAGCATTTACCTTAACCACTGCTTCCTCAGAACCCTTTCGCTTATATATACTGGAATCATCCAATTCATTGACGAAATACAGCCAATTATCTTTATAAGCTGCAACCCCGCCATTGGCAATGTTTCCGATGCTGTTTCCCACGGTTTTTTCATGCTCTCCATCTTCTGAATTATCAAAGTCCTTTGCTTTACAACTAAAGAACACGCCCGACAGCAACGCTATCAGTACAACCACTGCAAATATCTTTCGTTTCATAAACACAACTCCTTTTCGCAAAGCACTATTTCTATTATATCATAGCTATAAATACCGTATTAGCCCACCGGCAAATATCTATATAATATATCGGACTGTTTAGCAGTGAAATGGATAGGCTCGCAAAATATTATTTAAACACAGATCCTGCAGTGCAAAATTATATGTTTAAGCTTTCCCATAACTGCCAATAATATGATATGAATAACAATTTCAGGGGGAGCATATGGAGAAATTAAACTACAAAAGAATACCCAATCACATTGGAGTCATACCCGACGGCAACAGAAGATGGGCAGTATCCAATGGAATGAATAAGCAGGATGGTTATAATTTTGGAATTGATCCTGGTTTTGAGCTCTACAATTTATGCATAGAGAATGGCATCAAGGAACTGACCTTATATGGATTTACACAGGATAATACCAAAAGACCCAGTGTGCAGAAAGACGCCTTTACAAAAGCTTGCATTGACGCAGTAGAAAAGCTGGCTAACAGGGATGCTGATTTGTTGGTTATAGGCAACACAGATTCACCACTATTTCCAAAGGAGCTGCTGCCTTATACCAAAAGAGTTACTTTTGGCAAGGGCCTAATAAAGATCAACTTCTTAGTGAACTACGGCTGGAATTGGGACTTGAATCATGTGCACAACCATAGTCATGAAGAAAATAACTTCTTTAATAAAATCGCATCCTCTGACATTTCTAGAATAGATTTGATTATCCGTTGGGGGGGCAGGTATAGACTAAGCGGATTTCTACCGGTTCAGTCGGTATATGCGGACTTTTTTGTTTTGGACGAAATGTGGCCTGATTTCAAGCATGATCATTTTTACAAGGCATTGGATTGGTATCAGCAGCAGGATGTGACCTTAGGCGGCTAATAAAAGTATTAAAGCATATAAAGATTTGTTATAATCTTTATATGCTTTATATTTATTCTAACAAGATTATGAGGTGATGACTTTGCTTAAGAATATCAGGTTTGAAATACCCCAAGATGCAGCATATATATTGAAGCATCTGGAGCAGAATGGATTTGAGGCCTATATCGTAGGGGGCTGCGTAAGGGACTCTGTAATAGGACGTGTTCCCCAGGATTGGGATATTGCATCTTCTGCTCAGCCTCATGAGATTAAAGAGCTATTCCCGAAAACTATAGATACAGGAATAAAGCACGGTACTGTTACGGTACTGCTGAATAGTCAGCCCTTTGAAATAACCACCTACAGGATCGAAGGCAGATATATCAACCATAGAAAGCCTGAAACCGTCGAATTTACTAACTCGCTGGAAGAGGACCTAGGCAGGAGAGATTTCACCATAAACGCCATGGCATATAATCCGGCCAAGGGTTTGGCAGACCCCTATAAAGGCCTTCATGATATAGAGGCAAAACAAATAAAAGCAGTTGGCAATGCCATGCAGCGATTTGAAGAGGATGCCTTGAGAATGCTGCGGGCAGTCAGATTCAGTGCGCAGCTCGGCTATCGTATTGAAGAAGCAACCCTTCAAGCAATCAGCCGGCATAGCCCCTTAATAACAAATATCAGTGGGGAACGCATCCGGGACGAACTGAGTAAAGCCTTGCTTGCCAATCCCATGTCTTTTGAGATTCTATATAGTACGGGAATCCTAAAGGAGATATTGCCTGAGTTGGCTCTTTGCTTTGAAACCATGCAAAGACACCCTTATCATATATATAACGTTGGTATGCATAGCCTGCATGCTGCCAATCAAACAACAGCGAATCTCATACTTCGCTGGACCATGCTGCTGCACGATATAGGCAAGCCGGTGGTCAAAACAACTGATGAAAAAGGTATAGACCACTTCTATATGCACCAAAAGGTCAGCGCCCAGAAAGCAGAAAAGATTCTGCAGCGTCTGCGTTTTGACAACACCTCCACAGCACAGATTAAGAAGTTGATTTTGGAGCATGACAGGCAGATAGGCGACAATGAAAAAAGCGTACGGAAAGCCATAGCGGCAATAGGATTGGATTTGTTTCAAACTTGGATGCAAGTTAGAATTGCGGATATCAAAGCGCAAAACCCGGATAAAGCCTTGGAAAGAATGACCCATCTAGATAAGGTAAAAGCTATTTATCACAGGGTAATAGCTGAAAAGCAATGCTTATCTTTGAAGCAGCTGGCGGTAACCGGCAATGAATTGATGGAGATTGGAATTCCTCAAGGCAAGAAGCTGGGTGAGGTGCTGCAGCACCTCTTAGATGCTGTATTGGAACAGCCCCAGCTCAATGAGCGTGACGTGCTGCTCCAAATGGCACGTAAGATGATTTAGATAAAAAAGGCAGCTGGTGTACAGCTGCCTTTTCGCATTCTAGATTCTAGAACATCCTATTCATAAATACAGGTATCAAAGAGACTCCTGTGGCTATGATCCACATGATGGCTACGATGATAGCTGACTTTTGCACTTTTATATTTGCAATCTTAGCAAATCCAAATGTCAAAAGCAGAACTTGCCATATTACAAATAAGTCGAGCCTATTGAACAATACATCTGTCAATGTTGGCTGCAGTAATGAGTCATAGTTGTTTGTAAAATACGCAAATGTGAGAGCTATAAACGCACCTATGTAGGAAGGTATATATGCCAGCGTATATACTGCAACCACTTTCATATACTTGGTCTTGCCGCCAAATAATGAAATCAATCCTAAATAGATCAAAGGTGTAAGAAAAACTGCTATCGCAGTCGACAATAGCGCCCCGCCAATATATAATGCAAGGGCTGCCGGTGATTTCATAAATGCCACTGCTACATCAACTTGCTCTTTACTCATATCGGGAGTCTGCTGAAGCATCATATCAATAGAAGGATCTATAGTAATATTCTTCAATATTATAGTATAGATGATGCTGGCAGCCATTATTATCAACAGCTTTAGAAGCCATGTAGGCTTGATATTATACTCCTCAAACAGCTTGTTAGGGTTTGTAAAGAAATACTTGATGCGCTCCCCCATTGTTAATCTTTTAACTTCTTCAGTCACAACGTTATTATTCTGTTCCATAATTATCCTCCAATCAATTCCTTATGATTACATTATATTCCAAAAAATAGTTCCTTACAACTACATAGTATATGTCCCTGACATCAGGGGTGAAACTAATAAAGGCTTCTGATATAATCAGAAGCCTTGAGTATTCTACTCTATCTCTTGAATAGATAATCTTCTTGTATGGAGTGTATGGCTCCAATCCTTGTTCTTCATTCTTATGATGCCTTCTATTGCTATAGGAATCCAAGTCAAGCAGAAAAGCATATAAGCTGGATAATAGAATAAAAATCTCACATTGAATCTGCCATCTACAATCAAACTAATCGGCAAAAGCAATAATTGCATGACTCCAATATAATAGAAAATATCCGTTGATAGACTGGATGTCAATATGAACAAATCTTCATCAAAGAACAATATATTAACCAATGGCAGTCCCAGCATTATACCGCCGAGTATTAAAACATAAGGCTGCAAAGTGTAAATTGCACAGTCAATCGCAGCAAGATTGCCTTCCTTCAGTCCTTTGCCAAGCAGCTTAAGGAAATATCTGGAGCATACATCTGCAAATCCTTGCATCCACCTTCTTCTTTGCTTCCAGCTTTGCATCAGCGTCAAAGGCTTTTCATCATATATAATTGCTTTTGGCGCCCAGCCTACTTTGATTCCATTTAGAACCAGCTTTGCAGTAAATTCTAAGTCCTCTGCCAGGCTGGTAGCTTCCCAACCCATTTCCTTCAGTACCTTCACATCCATGCAGAAGCCTGTACCCCCGATTTCATTACTGAGTCCCAGGAAGGCTCTTGCACTTTGGAACAATCTATTCACACTCCAAAAGGATATGGAGTAACCCATGGTAATCCACGAATCATTAGGATTTTTGCTGTCTATATAGCCTTGCACGACTTTTTGACCGGCACACAGTTTATTGTTCATTTCCAGCAAAAAGTCCTTTGATACCAGATTATCTGCATCAAAGATTACTGCTGAGTCATATGTGCTGCCGCCGTTTGAAAACAATACGTTCTCAAAAGCCCATTTCAATGCATATCCTTTGCCTTTGTCCTTTTGATTAAATCTGACCAGCACCTTGGCTCCTGCTTTTGCAGCAGCATCGGCGGTTTTGTCCGTACAGTTGTCAGCTACTACATAGACATCATAAAGTTCTTCCGGATAATTCACATGCTTTAAGTTTTCAACGATACTAGAGATTACGATCTCCTCATTATGTGCGGGTATAAATATAGCGAATCTTTTCTCCGGCATATAATACTTGTCATTTTTACTCCTAAGTTTTTCTATCAATCCAAAGACTGAAGTTATTGTATAATAAATACCAATCAGCCAAAATACTACCTGCAAAATGAACAAAATACTATTCAATATTTCTTCTAACACTTAAAAAAGCCCCCTCAGTTATTTGCTACGATATAAATTTAACACACCTTTAATATAATAACATTAGTTGCGGCTGATATAAACACTTTAATTAGACACTATTTAAATTCTGACCCTAAAATTACTATTTTATGCTACTCTAGCTTACCCTATTGTAATTTATCTTGCTTTTTATCAATATTCCTCGATTTTACGCCAAAATATTTGTTAATTGTTGTCCAAAGATATCCTTGCATCCTTTAGCAGCGAGATAGCTTTTGGACTCATAAAGGTAATATGATTTTGCGGCATGGCAAATTCATGCTCGATAAAGCCTTTGCTTTCCTCATCATCCCTAATCCACACCACATAATATATGATAAAGTCCTCTTTGATTATGCTAATTCTGTTATAAACCAAATCCGGTCCTTTGCCTAAGGCATCCGACAAAATATGTATGAGGTCATCTAGAATATTCGGCATTTTGCTTAGGGACATCATGATTTTCCCTTCTGTAGCCGTCAGCGCAATGATGCTGTTATTGGCACCATTTTTTATTGTAACCGGAAGATTATGAGTCAAAGCCTCTGTCAAGGCATCTATAATCACCTTTGCAAATTCCGTATCCATTTTATCACTTCCTATTTCTTGTTAAGACCTTATGATATCTTATTATTCCCTAAGTGCTGCAGTATCATATTAAATGAAAAGCAGCGAAATCAAATTAGAAATCCCATGGGCGATAACCGCAGCCCAATAGCCCTTCTTATGGTATAGATAGGTGCAAAACAAACCCAAACCAAAAAATGTAGGAATGCCTCCAACATTAAAGTGCACTGTAGTAAATAGTGCAGCAGAGAGGGTAGCAGCGATAGCAAAGGGCATTCTTGGTGATAGAATTTTACCATACAAAAAATATCTGAAGACAAATTCCTCAACGATGGGTGCAACTACAACAATCTCCAACGCCAGGATCAGCTTCACGACTAATTGTGCTTCAGAGTAGTAGTTGACTACATCTTGCAGCTTTATATTATATTTTACTAATTTCATCAATATTATTATGTATATGAGATGTATGATAAGAATAGCAGCCCTGGCTATCAAAGTCATGACTGCAGTCCTGAAGGCATCACCACCACTGATATGCCATACATCCAGTTCATCGTCAAACTCATCTTTTCCAAGATATCTATAATGGGAAAAATACAAAAATAATATGCCGATTAATGCGGCAATGCTTTGAGTCGTGATGGCAACTCCCCAAAAAGCGATGGAGACGATGATTTTGATCCACACAGCTTTATTGGCTAAGGCATGCTTGTACAACTCCAGATAAACAGGGATGTTTAGCCCTGCTACCAGCAGTACTACTATTAGTTGCGATTCCATTGTTACCCCCGTATTTACTAACTAAAGGATTGCAGGATAATATCCCATAATTCTTCTCTGCCATGATGGGTTTCAGAAGAATATGGAAGCAGTACATCATTCTGATCCAAATTTAAGGTATTTTTTATTAGCTCCATATGCTTTCTAAATGCGTTCTTTGTAATTTTGTCCAGCTTTGTGGCAACAACGATCACCCGGCCTCTATAAAACTTTATGAACTCATACATCAGCTTATCATCCGCTGTTGGCTTATGCCGTATATCCACCAGCAGCACTACGCTTTTTAGTATGTCACGGGTGGTTAGATAGTCTTCTATCATCTTACCCCACTTTTTCTTTTCTACTTGAGAAACCGCAGCATAGCCATAGCCGGGCAAATCCACCAGCATAAGTTCCTCATTTACTACAAAAAAGTTGATTAATCTGGTTTTGCCGGGCTTTGAGCTGACCTTTACCAGGCTTTTTCTATTCAACATAGAATTGATCAAGGAAGATTTTCCAACATTCGACCTGCCAACGAAGGCAACTTCTGGCAGGTCTGAATCTGGATACTGCCCATGTTGGGCGGCACTTGTTACAAAATCACATCTTTTTATTATCATTGTTATCACCTTTAGCTAATGCGTGCGCCAATACTTCATCCATATTGCTCGCAAGCACAAATTCCATTCCTTTTCTAACATTTGCCGGAATCTCTTCAATGTCTTTTTCGTTATCGATAGGAATTATAACCTTTGTGATTCCTGCTCTGCTGGCAGCCAGCACCTTTTCCTTCAAACCGCCGATAGGCAATACACGGCCTCTCAATGTCACTTCTCCAGTCATAGCCACATTTCTATACACAGGTATCTTCGATAATGCAGAAATCATAGCTGTAGTCATCGTGATGCCTGCGGATGGGCCATCCTTTGGTGTAGCTCCTTCAGGTACGTGAATATGAATATCCGTGTTCTTTGTAAAATCCTTATCGATATTCAGCTCTTCACACCTGGATCTGATATAGCTGAGACCAGCTCTAGCAGATTCCTTCATGACATCACCCAGTTGTCCGGTCAATTCAAGCTTGCCGGTTCCGGACATAACGGATACTTCAATAAACAAAGTATCTCCACCTACCGCAGTCCAAGCAAGTCCTGTTACGACACCAATCTCATTTTTCTGATTTGCTCTGTCGTACCTGTATCTTGGCATGCCCAGGAACTTGTTTAAATTCGCAGGTGTAATCTTTACAACGTCCTTATTGTCCTCTACTATTTGCGTTGCTGCTTTTCTAATAACTGTAGCTATCTGCCTTTCTAAGCCTCTTACACCGGATTCTCTGGTATAGCCGCTTATAATAGCTCTTACAGTTGCCTCCGAAAGCTGTATATTTTCTTCTTTCAGTGAGTGTTCCTTAATTTGTTTCGGAAGCAGATATTTTAATGCAATATTCAGCTTCTCCTCTTCTGTATAGCCTGAAATGTGAATGACTTCCATTCTGTCCAGAAGGGGTGCAGGTATAGGATCCAGTGAATTTGCAGTTGTTACAAACATGATTCTGGATAAATCAAAAGGCAGTTCAAGGTAATGGTCTCTGAAATCTCTGTTTTGCTCCGCATCCAAAACCTCCAGCATTGCAGATGCCGGGTCTCCTCTGAAATCGTGGGACATCTTGTCTATCTCATCCAGCAAGAACAATGGATTTCTTGTTGCTGCTTGTTTAACAGAGTATATGATACGGCCTGGAATTGCACCTATATAGGTCCTTCTATGGCCTCTGATTTCAGCTTCATCTCTAACTCCACCCAAGGACATTCTTACAAACTTTCTTCCCATGGCTCTTGCAATCGACTTTGCAATGGAGGTTTTTCCAACACCTGGAGGACCCACCAAGCAAAGAATAGGACCTTTCATGCTTTGTGAAAGCTGTCTTATAGCCAAGTATTCCAATACCCTTTCCTTTACCTTCTTAAGTCCATAATGGTCCTCGTCAAGAACCTGTCTAGCATGCTTGATATCCAAATTGTCATCAGTGACTGTATTCCATGGTAAATCAAAAACCCAATCCAGGTAGGTCTTGATCACACCAACCTCAGGAGAACCTTGTGAAAGCTTAGAAAGTCTGTCTAATTCCTTCTCAATTTTTATAGCAATTTCCTCTGGCAGCTCCAGCTTCTCCATTTTTTCTCTATATATATCTATATCTTCACCATGACCTTCTTTGTCACCCAATTCTTTTTGGATGGCCTTAAGCTGTTCTCTCAGATAATATTCCTTCTGGGACTTATCGATTTGCTTTCTGACTCTGGAATTAATCTTTCTCTCAATTTCCAGTATCTCAAGCTCTTTGGTGATTATCTCATATATAAGCTCTAATCTTTCTTTTATATCAAAGCTTGCAAGTATATCCTGCTTCACCTCGATTTTTACTGCTAGATTGGAAGCAATGACATCCGCAAATCTTGAGATATCCTCAATTTCAGATACAGTTATCAAAGTTTCCGGTGCAATCTTGCTGTTGGCCTTAACATATTCGTCAAATACGTCCAACAGGCTCCTTCTTAATGCCTCGATTTCAGTATCTACTTCAGCAGGACTCTCTTGAAGCTCTGATACCTCCACAAAGAAAAATTGCTCTTCCGAAAGGATTTCCTCAACCCTTGCTCTTGAAATCCCCTCTACCAATACTCTTATTGTATCTCCGGGCAGCTTTAACAGCTGCTTTATTTTTGAAATGGTTCCCACTTCGTAAAAATCTTCGATACTTGGCAAATCAGTCTGCGCTTCTTTCTGCGTGACCAAGAAAATCATCTGATCATTGATCATCGCTTCTTCCAAAGCTCTTATTGACTTTTCTCTGCCAACGTCAAAGTGCAATACCATATATGGAAATATACCCAGCCCTCTTAGCGGCAATAGAGGTATCTTTCTGCGATTATCCTTTTGATTTGTCATCCTTATCACTCCTGTATAGTACGTTCATCTTAAAAATCGGTTAATTAGAATTTCTATATGGTACATGCCCATAATAATTCATCAAATGCATTATACCATATTGTTCCTGAAAGTTTGTATGATAATTATATCTTTATAAATATATTTTATCAATAATTGATTTCTATTTGACTATCTCCTTTTGCCTGCATTGCAGCTGTTGGCGACAATGGCTGTGCTGTAAGAAGTCCCATATCCAGTGATGTCACGTTGCTTTGCTCAAGCTGCGGCTTCATGCTTAATGCCAAATCGATTACCTCATTTATTGTATCTACCGGTATCACCTTTATACTAAACTCATCAAATATGTGCTGCCAGTTATCCTTAGGTATGATAACCCGCTCTGCACCTGCCTGCATTGCTGCTTCCACCTTGGCTACCACACCACCTATGGGCATTACCTTACCTCTGATTGAAACCTCGCCGGTCATGGCTACCTTGTTATCTACAGGGATATTGTGTATCGCTGAATAAATTGCCGTTGCTATAGTAACGCCGGCAGATGGACCGTCAACTGGAGTTCCTCCGGGAAAATTCAAATGGATATCGTAATTTGCGGGATCTGTATCCAGATATTTCTTGAGCACAGTCAATACATTGTCAACAGAGCCTTTGGCCATGCTTTTTCTTTTTATTGTCCTACCTTCACGAGAACCGATTTCCTCTTCCTCTACAACACCAGTAATATTGATTTTGCCGTTTCTTCCGCCTACTCTTGTAGCTGTAGCTTCCAGCTCCAGCAGCGTCCCTATGTTTGGCCCAAATACTGCCAAGCCATTGACATAGCCAACCAAGGCCTCATCATTCACTTTTTTATCCGGTCTTGGGTTATATTGACCATTATTCAACACCCACTCAATATCGCTTATCAAAATCTTATTGCGCTGCTCCAGAATATTTATGCCTACTGCTGTCTGTATCATATTAACGGCTTCTCTTCCGTTGGTTGCATACTTGGCAATAACATCCGAAACACCATCTTGCATATCAAATTTTATCTTTTTTGCTGCGTTTTCTGCTACAAGCTTTATTTCATCCTGCGTAAGGGGACGGAAATAAATTTCCATGCATCTTGACCTTAATGCAGGCGGTATGCTTTCTGCACCTCTTGTTGTTGCTCCGATAAGTCTGAAATCTGCCGGTAAGCCATTTTGGAATATATCATGTATATGATACGGTATATGGGTATCTTCAGAATTATAATATGCACTTTCCAAAAACACCTTACGGTCTTCCAATACCTTGAGCAGCTTATTCATCTGTATGGAATGCAGCTCGCCTATCTCATCGATAAAAAGGATTCCTCCATGGGCTTTTGTGACTGCACCGGGTTTTGGCTGTGGTACACCTGCTGCACCCATGGCTCCTGCTCCTTGATATATCGGATCATGTACAGAACCGATCAAGGGATCTGCAATCCCCCTTTCATCAAACCGAACAGTCGTCGCATCTATCTCCATGAATTTCGCATCGTTTCTAAAGGGACAGCCCGGGATTTTCTTGGCTTCTTCAAGGACAAGCCTTGCTGCTGCCGTCTTACCAACACCGGGGGGGCCATAAATGATAACGTGCTGAGGATTTGGACTGCACAAAGCTGCTTTTAATGCTTTTATGCCATTTTGCTGTCCTATAATTTCATCAAAGCTGGTAGGTCTGGTCAATTCTGATAATGGTTTTGTAAGTTTGATTTCTCTGAGTCGCTGAAGCTTTTCCATTTCCTTTTTGGATTCCTTTTCAACAACCACCTTGCTGCCCTGCTGGTTCTTAAGCATATTTAAAAAATATAAGCCTATAATCACCGCAAAGAAAAATTGAACAAGAAAAAAGATTTGGGTCATGATTGATGCCTCCTTTGTAGCTGCAAATACTACTTCATTTTTTATACTATGTAAATATGTGTTAAAAGGCTGTTAAAACCGCCAGTGTTGAATTATAATAGTAATGTTGGTTCAATAATATTATTTACCCCGAGGTTTTTTTTATCCTGTAAAACAAGCCTAAGAATGAAGTAATTAATATGTTCTGACCACAAAAAAATGAAATGATATGAAACAAGCCCTTTTGCAAATATATACTATGAAGCTAAAATGGAGGTGTTACAATGCCACTGCTAAAAGTACATATATGTTCAACTGAAATTCCTGCTCAAAAGCCTTTATTGACGAAGCGCCTTCGAGAGGTGATGGTGGAAACGCTGCAAATCGATGAAAAAATCGGGCAAGTAGTTTTGTATGAAACGCTGCCTCAATATAGAGCGATCCATGGTACCAGAGATAGCCGCTTTGTTTTTATGGAAGTACTGATGTATCCCGGACGTACTGCTGAGTTGAAGGAAAGCTTGATGAAAAGCTTGGTGGAAGAGGTAAACAGAATCCTGCATATTGACATTAAGGATATTAATTGCTGCCTTCTCGAAGTCCAGCAGGATAATTGGTTTGGCGGTATAAGCCATAAATATATAGAGGACATGAAAAAAACAGTATTATAAAAATATAATACTGTTTTTTACTTTTTTGTTTTTATAGGGGGCCTAGGCGGCAATTCAATGTAGCTGTCCATCAAAGAGCGTTGCAGCCTAAGTGGTCTAGGAGGAAGCTCAATATAACCTATTGCCGATTGGAGTACATAACTCATGATGTTAGGAATTCCTTTGACAAAAGGACAAACAATTTTTTCATAAGCCTCTCCCCCTTTTATTTTATATAAAGCGCTAGTCATTTTATTATATATTAACTAAAAATTACCAATTTGTCAAATAGTATTATATTTATATATAAAACTACATTTTTTACATATATTCTCATTATAGCTTATTTATATGTACAAGTCTATTTGCAAGTATGATATAATAATAGTCATACATAATGTACGGGGGTGATATAATATGCTTACATTGGGTCAAAAAATAAAAGCCATAAGAAAAGAGAAAGGGCTTACGCAAGCTGAGTTAGTTGAAGACAGAATTACAAGAAACCAGCTGAGCCTTATAGAGAATGGCATTAATAACCCATCCATTTCAACCCTTGAGTTTATCGCTCAAAGATTGAATGTACCAATGTCGTATTTTTTATCAAATGATGATTTTTCTTTCCACAAGTGCCAGAAGCTTGTAACAAAGACAGAGACTTTATTGGAAACCGAAGACTACAACTCTGTCGCTGCTGAAATTGAAGACTTTTTCAACAATGTCAGCAGTCAGGAAAGCAATATCATGGGAGATTTTATAGGACGGCTGTATGCCCTCCTCGGGATTGCCTATTGGAAGCTTAACAGACCGGAAGCCAAGAGTACACTTCTCACTGCTGCGAAACACTTAGAGGGCTCAGATCAAATCTCTTATTTAAGTAAAACTTATAATTACCTGGGTGTGATATTTGATGAGGAAAATGACATCAAACAGGCTGAGTTTTATTTATCAACTGCCTATAATCTCATTACCAATGTCAATTTAGATAATATTATTCTAAAGCTCAACATCGC
>Ga0196972_1000482_pt1 | contig 20706 bp, 20 predicted proteins | sample S1v_2013CmetaG_FD_148618 | JGI IMG/M metagenome (GOLD analysis project Ga0196972, IMG submission 148618) | Soil microbial communities from Anza Borrego desert, Southern California, United States - S1+v_20-13C | ecosystem: Environmental > Terrestrial > Soil > Desert | place: USA: California...
CCCGCCTCAGAGTATAATAACCTGGTCGATTTTTATGAGAAGATTTACTCAGCCGATAGAGCCAAGCTCGTATTCGTGAAAAATGAATCACCCCTGAAGGCATTCTAATCAATGGCAGTCGTCATTATTCATTAGTATATCGATCGCTGCCTTTATTTGCAGGTGAGTTGCCGTGCGCTCATCTTTCAGTGGTTCTTTTAACAGGAGAATTGATACATAGCCACGACAGAGGTCAATCACAGGCCAGGTGCCCGCTTCTGAAGGACATGCAATAACAGTTGGTTTATCCCCCGATTCATTTACCACCCAACTGCCAAGCGCATAGCTCCAACCAGTTGCATACTTGGGATTCGCCTTCGTTTCTGTTCCTTTATTCTGTATGCTTAGTAACTCATTCACTGAAGATTCAGAGAGAACCTGTTTGCCATTGGCCATTCCTTTGTTAAGTAGCATCACCAGAAACTTAAGGTATTCCTCAGCGGTTGACTGGCCACCAGTTGCGGGATTCAAAGCGCTCGCGTCAATCGTACTGAAAGTAGTGCGACGCATTCCCAGAGGGTTCAACAATTTTTGCTTAATGAGCTGGTCAAATTTTTTCTTGCTTACCACTTCAAGCACGCGTGCGGCGATATTGATGCCAAGATCGCCGTACCAGAAATCCTGCCCGGCATTTACACGAATATTCCTCGCGGCAAAACTGTTCACCTCTTCTTCCAGGGAAGAGAATTTCTTGCGTTGAAATGCTTTTTTAGCGGCATTGCCTTCATCTGAAATGCCGGTCATGTGATTGAGGCAATGGCGGATGGTCACATAGTTTTTTCCATACCGTTCGAATTCAGGGAGCCACCGGGCCACCTTATCGTCGAGTGAAAGCTTGCCTTCATCAACGAACACCATTACCAGAGCGGCGGTCAGCCATTTACTGGAACTTCCGAGGGGAGCAAGTGTCTTAAAATTAAACTGGCCGGCTTCTTTTTTATAAACGAGAGTGTCTTTCCACACCATCATTACGAAATTTTCTCCCAGTTCTTTCTTGCGAGATTCGAGTTCCCGGTCGATTGAGCTGAGATCTGTTTGGGAAAAAACTGCAGTGGCCACAACCAGGAAACATACAGTAAAAAGCAGGGGGATGATACAGCGAAGCGAACGGGTCTGCATAAAGTATGATTGATTCAGGCGACAATATAAAATAAAGTTGGGAGGAAAGAAGTGCCAGGTGCTTTTTTAACTCTTTTTACAAGGAGAATGAGATTCAAGGGAAGTAAAAATTGAGTACTTCATTTTATATTTTACGCGCCGGGCTCTTTACTTTGTAAAATTGTTTCTCAAGTCCAACATTAATTGTGCTGCAATATTTACCGAAATCCCTGCCGCAACCTGCTTTTCAGTCAGTTAATCACTCCATTTTCTGCCATACTTGCCAAAATTCTGGCTTGGATTATGTTTTGAGTATGACTGTACCATACAAGAAAAGCATATGAACTTATCAAATTTTACCATAAAGGCAGCGGAGGTAATTCAACAATCGCAGCAATTGGCATTTAATGCGCGAAATCCTAACATTGAGACGGAGCATATATTGCGCGCTCTTCTCGAGCAACAGGACTCACCCGTTGATTACCTCATGAAGAAGAATAACGTTACCATTAATCTTGTAGAGAGCAAATTGGAGGAATTGCTTTCCAAACTTCCTACCACAACCGGCGAACCTGCACAATCCATCAGCAGGGAAGCCAATAGCGTTATCCTTAGAGCCGGTGCCGCGCTAAAGCAATTCAAGGATGAATTTATTACCCCCGAGCATCTTCTTCTGGCTCTCTTGCAGGGAAATGATTCAACAGGAAAATTATTGAAGGATGCTGGCCTGACGGAAAAAGGACTCATCGCAGCCATTCGTGACTTGCGCAAAGGAGAGGCCGTTACCTCTCAAACCCAGTCGCAGGAATACAATGCGCTGAACAAGTATTCAAAGAACCTGAATGAAATGGCGCGCCAGGGCAAGCTGGATCCCGTGATCGGTCGCGATGAAGAGATCAGGCGCACGTTGCACATTCTTTCCCGTAGAACAAAGAATAATCCCTTACTCGTGGGTGAACCCGGTGTGGGTAAGACTGCCATCGCGGAAGGCATAGCCCATAGGATCGTCAATGGTGATGTTCCTGACAATCTCCGTTCAAAGATTATCTATGCCCTCGACATGGGACTACTGATAGCCGGTGCAAAATATAAAGGAGAGTTTGAAGAAAGGCTAAAAGCTGTAGTAAAAGAAGTGAGCGGCAGCGAAGGTGAGATCATCCTGTTTATTGACGAGATCCATACCCTTATTGGAGCAGGTGGGGGAGAAGGCGCCATGGATGCTGCGAACATTCTTAAACCCGCTCTGGCAAGAGGCGAACTCCGTGCAGTGGGTGCCACTACCCTGAACGAATACCAGAAATATTTTGAAAAAGATAAAGCACTCGAGAGAAGGTTCCAGCGCGTGTTGATTGATGAGCCGAGTGCGGAAGATGCTATCTCAATATTGCGTGGTTTGAAAGATCGCTACGAGACTCACCATCACGTGCGCATAAAAGACGAAGCCATTATTGCAGCCGTTGAATTATCGCAGCGGTATGTGACGGATCGTTTCCTGCCTGACAAAGCTATTGACCTCATTGATGAGAGTGCGGCAAAGCTGCGCCTGGAGATGAACTCAATGCCGGAAGAACTTGATAAGCTGGAGCGCCAGATCCGCCAGCTCGAGATTGAGCGGGAAGCAATCAAACGAGAAAACGATGAGGAAAAATTGCGCGAACTAAACACCGAGATCGCAAACCTTGCCGTGCATCGCGATACACTGAAATCAAAATGGAAAGAAGAAAGAGAGATACTGGAGAAAGTGCAGAGCGCAAAAGCAGCTATTGAACAACTTAAACTCGAAGCCGAACAGGCTGAAAGAAACGGGGAATATGGACGGGTGGCCGAGATCAGGTATGGTAAGATAAAAGAACAGGAGGCCATTATCACCCAATCTACTACCCAACTCGACCAGCTCAGTGAAAAGAGGTTGTTAAAAGAAGAAGTGGATGCCGAAGACATCGCTGAAAGCGTGGCAAAGATGACGGGCATTCCCGTCACAAAAATGCTGCAAAGCGATAAGGAAAAACTATTGAAACTGGAAGAGCACCTTCACGAGAGGGTGGTGGGGCAGGATGAAGCAATTACCGCCGTGGCTGATTCCATCCGTAGGAGCAGGGCAGGACTTAGTGATCCCCGCAAGCCCATTGGGTCATTCATCTTCCTGGGCACAACCGGTGTGGGTAAAACGGAACTCGCAAAAGCATTGGCCGAATATTTATTTGACGATGAGAGGATGATGACGCGCATTGACATGAGTGAATTCCAGGAAAAGCATTCTGTATCCCGGCTTGTAGGTGCGCCTCCCGGCTATGTGGGATACGATGAGGGAGGGCAATTAACGGAAGCGGTGAGGAGAAAACCCTACAGCGTGATATTGCTCGATGAAATTGAGAAAGCCCACCCCGATGTATGGAATATCATGCTCCAGGTGCTGGATGATGGCCGCCTTACTGATAATAAAGGAAGGGTGGTGAACTTCAAGAATACTATCATCATCATGACGAGTAACCTCGGCAGCCACATCATACAGGAACATTTTGATTCAGTGAATGAGCGGAATGTGGATGAGGTGACGGAAAAAGCGAGTACGGAGGTAATGAATCTGTTGCGACAAACGATCAGGCCTGAATTCCTGAATCGTGTTGACGAGATAATCATGTTCCGGCCACTGATGAAGAAGGAGATCATGAACATCCTTCGAATGCAGCTCAATCACCTGAAATCACAAGTGGCACAGAGCAATATCCAGCTTGAATTCAGTGATTATACGCTGGAGTTCCTTGCAGAGCAGGGCTTCGATCCCCAGTACGGGGCAAGGCCATTGAAGCGATTGATACAAAAAGAGATCGTGAATCAATTGAGTAAGCGAATACTCGCAGGTGATATTGATAAGTCGCGCCCGGTGCTGGTGGATGTGTTTGACGGAATGGTTGTGTTTAGGAATGAGGGTTCCGCGGTTAGTCGATAGTGCAATTCCCAATTCCCAATTCCCAATTCCTAATTCCGCCTCACCCAAGAAAGGCATGGAATATGTTATTACTTAGATAAACAAAGCACAATGATGGCATTCAAAGAAACATTCACCCTGCATGGTGAGAACCTTCTACAGAAAGTGAAGGATCTCATAAGGGAAGGAAATATCAGGAAGATTACCATTGCTTCCAAGACCGGGCGGGAGATCATGAGTTTTCCATTGACGGTGGGCGTTGCCGGGGCTGTACTTGCTCCCGTATTGGCGGCCATCGGGGCGCTGGCTGCCCTGGTAGGCGATTGCACTATGTCAGTTGAACGGGAGGATATGGGTGGGGTTTAAGCCAACCGGTAAAAGGTTTACAGGTTAATGATTTTTTGAATACTATTTTCCCCTCTTTTACGTTAGATTTACCTGATAACTGAACTGCTTAATCCAAATCTCACCCCATGAATTACCCATTATCCGCCCGTGGACGCACATATGCGATGTATATAGGCTTGGGCCTCCTGCTCATCCTGATTGCCGCCATCGTTTTTGGTGGTTATAAAATAGTCCTGAATACTTCTCCTGATAAAACAACAAACTCCGAAAAATCAGTTCACATCCCGGAAACTGCAGCTGTGCCTGTTATCCCTGTTCCGGACCCGGTGCAATATGAAGCGGCGTTGGCCCACGTGGTGAATGGTGATTCTTCAGGCAAATGGCCGGTAAAGACAGAACCTCCACTTCAAGGTGCGATTTTCCCATATAAGAGAGTGATAGCTTATTACGGTAATCTTTATTCCAAACAAATGGGAATACTTGGGGAACTTCCTCCTGCGGAAATGATGGAAAAATTGCAACAGGAAATTGCCGCATGGAACAAGGCAGATACTGCAATGGAAGCAATACCCGCTCTACATTATATTGCCGTTACGGCCCAGCAAGCTCCGGGCAAAGGGGGTAATTACCGGTTGCGGATGCCCTTTCACCAGATCGATTCGGTGATCAATATGGCAAAGAAAATTGACGCGCTTGTTTTTATTGATATACAGGTGGGACTAAGTTCACTACAAAGCGAGATGCCAGAATTTGAGAAATATTTGAAAATGCCCAACGTTCATTTCGGAATCGACCCTGAATTTTCCATGAAGGGCGGCCAGGCTCCCGGCAAAGTGGTAGGAACCTTTGATGCTGCTGACATCAACTATGCTACCGGGTACCTTGCAAAGATTGTAAAGGAAAATAATCTTCCTCCCAAGATTTTGGTCATACATCGATTCACCCAGGGAATGGTTACCAACTATCAAAACATCAAGACTCGTCCTGAAGTACAAATTGTAATGGACATGGATGGTTGGGGCCATCCGCAATTAAAATTAAATACCTACCAGCGGTATGTTTACAAAGAGCCGGTAGAATATACCGGGTTTAAGATCTTCTACAAGAATGATGTAAAGAACAATGGGCGATTGCTGAAACCGGAAGAGTTGATGGAGTTGAAGCCGAGGCCGGTTTATATTCAGTACCAGTAGGTCGTTCAAGGTCGTTCAAGTAGGTCGTTCAAGGCTGTTCAAGCCGGTTTAAGGCTGTTCAAGGCCATTCAATGGAGTAAATGTTCATCCACCCATCTTTGCCAGGCTGAGAAAGATTTTCAACATCATGGTCCAAACAACCCCGAACCCCAAACCCCTAACTCCTAACTCCTAACCCCAACTCCCAAGCTTAAAGCCTGTTTACAACGATATCCTGAACCGTCTTCGTATGGTTATTAATTTCAAACACCACCGGTTTGCCAAGCGTTTTTCCAGAGATCTCGAAGCGGATTTGTGAATGGGCCGCTTCTTCTGTAAGCATGAACTTGCGACTTCCGTTTCCTCCTTTGAAGTTGTCGCGGTAGAGTACGTTATTATATTCATCCCTCACCACGATGATGAATTCACTTTCTTCTGCACTTAAGAAGTTCATTTGAAATAGGGGTTGATCCTGGATCTTCCCGATAAAGCGAAGTTCAACCGTGTCACCACCGTTTGCCATCGCAGGCGAAATTAAAGAGGTACTGAAAATTGCAAACATTGCGAGGACGAATGCGCGAATACTGATCATTGAAGTTTTCATAATTCTACATTTAAAGGTTATCAATTAGAGAATTATGGGGCAATCGCAGGATTCAATATGGCCCGAAAGGAAAATCCTCGGTATAGCAACTGTTGAAGAAGTACAAACCTAATGCGGGAAATTGCGGATTTAAAACCAATATTTTGCCGAATTACGCATATTAAACCCTGACAACTTCCATCCAGGGCCTTGCCCCGCGCAGGTTTCATAAGGAAATTTTCCCTATGTCCAAGCGTGGGAATTTGGAATAGGGAATTTTGGAATTGAGGATTTAGGAATTGCTAATTTGGAGGGTTGCTAGATTTCAGGGTACCTGCCATGAAATAAAGGATGGTTTTCCGATGATTTTTAGCAACCCTCTAAATTCCCAACCGCCAAATTCCAAATTTACAATTCCTAAATCCTCCATTCCAAATTCTTAATCAACTCTTCTAACCCTTTGATAATCAAATTCCCTTTTCCTGTAGACAAATTTAGTTTTTTGATCTTGGTCATGGGAACAAAAAAATCCTATCTTCAGCCGCCTTCGGAAAGGTATTTATAATCTTAACAGGCATTGAATCAACCAAATAGCCTGATTATTGTTATAATGACGATTGCAAGCCCGGCTTAAATCAAAAAAGGAGCTTAACATGGCATTTAAAAAAGAAATCGAAGTTATCATTGAACCCAAAGAGATCTTCGTGGGCAAGAAAGACGCCCCTGTCACACTTATGGAATTTGGCGAATACGAAAATGAGGATTGCGCCAAGGCAAATGAAGTAGTCAAGCAGCTATTGGAAGAATATGATGGTAAAATCAGGTTCCAGTTCAGGCATTTCCCGCTGACCCGCATTCACCAACGCAGTATGAAAGCTGGTGAGGCCGCAGTGGCTGCAGCCCAGGAAGGCAAGTTCTGGGAAATGCATAATGTGCTGTTTAGCAACAGGCGCAACCTGGGTACTACCAGTCTCAAATTGCATTCAAAAGAAGCAGGTGTAAAGAATAAGAAATTCCTGGATGACCTTGTGAACGGAGTATTCGGATGGCAGGTGCAGGATGATCTGAAAGAAGGTCTTGACCGCGGCGTAAAAGATTTACCAGCATTCTTCATCAATGACGAACCTTTTACCGGCAAGCCTACCTTCGCCAATCTTAGTAATGCCATTGAGGCAGCATTGAAAAAAGCAAAGAAAAAGACGGCGACACGCCAACGTGCCTAACCTAGTTCATACAAATAAAAAAACCCCGGAATGCCGGGGTTTTTTTATGGTATCAAAAAAAGTTAATCTTCAGCTAATCGTGTAAACTCTGTACCGTTGAAGATCTTCGCCAGGTTAATATCCTTGGTCTTCTTCCAGGTCTCAACGTTATGTGAAGTTACAATTCTCCAAAAATTTTTGGAGCGCAACTCTTCGTAATCATTTGCTTTCACAAACAGGCCTGTGATGGTGCTACGTTGTTTGAAAAATATCTTCATCTCCTTTTCATTTTGATTTCGAGGAGCCAAATACTTCTCAATTACATCATTAGTCATATTGCATGTTTTATTTGAATAAAAATAAAAAGGAGAGCGGTTGTCCGGCTCTCCCTTTCTATGAGGTAATAATTCTTAATTATCAGAAATTACCAACGGCTCTTAGAATAAGAAGAAGACCTGTTGTTGTTAGTTCTTTCTTCTTTTGGCTTAGCAATCATCACTTTGATTGCGCGACCTTCTACCATTCCGCCATCCAGTTCAGCAATTGCCTTTTGGGCAGCAGCATCATCCGGCATTTCCACGAAACCAAAGCCTTTGCTACGGTTTGTGTATTTGTCCATAATAACCTTTGCAGAAGATACTTCTCCGTATTCTGCGAAAAAACCTCTTAAGTCATCGTCCTGAACGGCGAAGCTTAAATTTGAAACATAAATGTTCATTCAATAAAATTGATAAATAAAAAATACTTGAGAAAAACGCACTTTAGAGAAGACTGACTGTTAGCAGATTAACCTTAGCAGAAAAGATCATTCACGTACAAAGATGCTGAAGAACTCAAATTGACCACACAAAGGTACGGAAATAAATTGGATTAGCCCTTTTTATTTGCATTCAAACTGTTAAGACCTGAACTGTGTTCTTATTTTGCTTTGACGAGTTTACCTGAAGCCAGCATTTTCTGGCGCTGATTTATCACCTGGTACATATACGTTCCGCCTGATAAATTCGACAGATTGATCTCCATTCTTGAAGAAGCTAGTTTTTCCTGCATGATCAATCTTCCGTTTATATCGAATATCCTCACTGTATTTTCTCCCTGTCCATCACCGTTTACTTCGAGTATAATCCTGTCCTGAAAAGGATTCGGGTATGCCTTTACTGCTGCGGTGATTACTTTGCTCCGCATTTCCAGTTCTCCTGACTGGTTATTTTCAATCCTGACAAACCGTTCTTCAGCCTTTACCCCCATTACAGGATCATTTATGAGTACAATGTCATCATCTTCCCAGCGGTTTTTGTTTGATTTTACAAATACAATGATGGAACCATCACCATTTACAGTAGGTTGAAAGTTCTTGTCACCTGCATTTATGGTAACGTCAAGCTTTTCAAGGTCCACAAACATATCATGCACCGATTGCCTGCTATATCTCCAGATTGCCGATTCTCCCATGATATCCACCTTGATGGTAAAATAAAAAGAAAGCCCGTCTTTGCTGAACTGGCCCGGGCCCGGTTCGCCCTGGTATGGGGCTGGCAACAAACCTGCGTTTTCATATTCTCCACCTCTGGTTCTCCTGTAAAGCCGGATCATATCAGTCACATTGCCCGATACTATTGACATGATTTCTGATCCATCAGGAGAAATGGAAGCGCCAAAATGAAACTCGGATGTCTGGCCTTTAATCTTTACAGGTACGCCGAATTCACTTTGCATGGAACTTCTTTGCGAAAGGTAGAGGTCGCCGCTCTTTGATGCACAAAGAATAAGTTCATCAGCCGTCAAGGTGGCGCCATAAAATTCCTGTTCCACATTCTTGCTCAAAATCACGGGATCTCCGAATACATCTGCAATACTTGCGCGTGTACTCAAATGAATTCTTCCCAGGCTCCCGCCATTTCGCCCGGTAGTAAAGTATAGCCTCAGTCCATCAGCGGAAAGATATGGATAGGCATCCGCCATGCCCGCCACATTTATGTTTGCAGTCTCCCTGCAATCAGGTAAAACGAATTCTGCATTTTCAATTCTCCCTTGGGCGCTAATTGAAGCTGAGTGAATAAGAGTGATCATTACAATCACCAAACTCTTCCTGGAGGTTGGGCTATTTCTCATATACGCGGTATGGTTTAATTAGCCAGATGTTGAAATGCTCCATTTTCCATATCGCCGCCATTAAAATCTTATGAAAGCAACGATCCCCCTGATTTCAAATTCCCATTCCAAATTCCATTTACAGGGCCGGGGTTGGAATATTTAAAAACTCAGTCTTCTCTTCTTTCTTCCGGATACCAAAATTATATCGCAGGTTTATTCCTACGCGCTGGGTATCACCTCTTCTCAGTCCACTCGCTTCTACCGGACCCTGGTTGATAACGAATTCATTCCGGTTAGTCCTGAATATATCTGACATGCTAAGCGTAACTGTCAATTTCTGGCTGAGGAATGTTCTGTTAATACTCGCGTTCAATGAACCAAACGTGCTAAGCTCATAAAACTGCAGTTGTCCTTTAAGGCGGATAAATCCATTCACTACCAGGTTTGATCGCAGGCCGAGTTTTAAGGTATGGTAAGTAAAAAACGTCCAGCTTCCTTTCTTAAAGGAAAGTGGTTCGTTTTGATAAAAACCCTGATAATAATTATGATTGTATTGGCCCCCCACCACAAAGAAGTACTTTCCTCCGGGAGGAATGGCTCCCAGGCCACGGATATAAAATTCCTTATTTCGCCCCAGGTTATCATATGTTCGAAAGGCCTGGGTATAATTACTGTCTGACTGGTAAATCACATTGGTGAAAATGTCTTTCGTCTGGTTAAGTCCAATAGCCAGCAACGGCATTTCGTTCACACTTATATTGGCCTCATAGTTCTGGTTAAATTGAGGACGGAGAGCTGGATTTCCCACTTCAGAGAGATATTGATCAATGAAACGCGGAAACGGGTTCAACTGTTCATACACGGGCCTTACGATGGTTCTTCTATAAACAAGGTAGGCGCGCAATTCAAATCCGGCAATGGTGATTACCTTTTTACTCAGGTACACATAGGGGAAAAAATCGGTGCGGTTTACGTTGAATGTTGTATCCCCGGGAACAATCTGTCTTCCTTTCATCACCGTATTTTCCAATCGCGTTCCAATCTTCAGTACCACATTCCTGAAAAATGTTTTGGAAGCCTGGAGGTAGGCGGCATTGATATTTTCTTTGTAGTGAAATGTACTGGTTCTTGTCACATCCTTTTCCCTGGTGCTTCCGCTCCCCCTGAAGTACTCGGTTTCACTCTTGAAATTCATGAATGAAGCCTTGGCCCCGGCCTCTGCGGTGATGCGGTAAGGAAATTTGAAAATGAGGTCAGATTGAATAGAAAAGGCGTTTCTTTTTGAGCCGATGTCTCCATCGCCTTCAAAAGCAGGTATTGAGGGTAGGTAAAAGCTGGTGATGAAAACTTGTGCAGAAGGACTCGAAGCATAGGTATGCGATATATCAGTTACCCATTCAGAACCCAGCGTGTCAATCTTATATTTTGCATTTGCGCCATTGTTAATGACAAGCGTATGGCCTTCATGACCGGTGTTGTTCATATTGTTCGTCAATATTTCTCCCGTGCTTATTTTACGAATGATACTTTCATTTTCGGTTTTGTTGTGAAATTTGGTGTAACTAAAGCGGCCATCATAGCTGAACTGCCAGCTTTTTGTAGGTTCATAGGAGAGTCCAATTCCTGTATAGTAAACATCAGAAGGATATTTTGTAAATGCATCCTGCGCCAGTAAGGTATCAGGTGCAAAAATTCTGTCAGTCTTAATCTGTTCCAGGCTGTTCCTTTTTGTGAAATTGAAGTTCAGGTAGGTACTGAACCTTCCACTATTAGTATTGATATTAAATCCGGCGAACTGGTTGCCATACGTTCCCTGCTGCATTCCTGCATTCACGCTACCCGTCAGGCCCAGCCGCACACCTTTCTTCAATATCACGTTCACTACACCCCCACTGCCTGATGCGTCATATTTTGCAGAGGGAGTTCTGACGATTTCAATGCTTTGAATTGAGTTAGGGGGAAGACTTTTTAGCATAGAAGCGATATCAGCAGTACTCATTTTTAGTTCTCTTCCATTTACCAGGATGGTAGCGGGAGTAGTACTGTGTACATAAATGTTACCATCCTGGTCCATGAACAGGCCGGGGGTCTTCTCAATTACCTCGTAGCCACTGGTAGAACTCTCAACCAGGTTATGGGGATCAATGATGGTCTTGTCATCTTCCTGCCGCATCAGCGGTCTCGATGAACGCACGGTAACACCTGCCAATTCCTTTGAGGGTTCTAAGGAAACGGTCAGATCCATTTTACCTGGTAAAACGGCGATGCCACGCTGATGAGTAACATAATTGACAGAAGAAACAGCAATAATATACTGTCCGGGTGATAAAATAAACCTTGCTACACCAGCACTATCAGTTGCTTCTTTCATTTGCCTGGTGGTATCCATAGCGCTCATTACAGAAACTGAAGCAAAAGGGACAGGCGAGCTTTTTTGGTCTATGACATTTATGTTGACGGATGTTTGCTGAGCTGCTAAAAGTGTGGGCGCGAGAAAAAAAAGAAAGAAAATAACGTGGTGAGATCCTGTTTTTATTTGCATATATCACATAATCGAGGAGTCAAATGTAAAGAAGATTAAGCAGCGATTTGTTATAGAAAAATTAATGAGGGGAAAAAATTCTACAAATAATCATTCAATGGGAATTGGAACAATGGCACCCGAATTGCAGTTGAGTAGTGAACTAAATACCTAAATTATGAAACGAATGTTGTTGATTTCCATTTTAGCATTGCCTCTGTTCTGGGCTGCGTGTAATACCGCTGATGCCAGGTATGTTGACCTTAACACAGGCGAGTCGCTTGATTTGGAAAAAGATGAAAAGACAGGGTTAATGGTAGATGCTGAAACGCGCAAACCTGTGCATTTTTATGTAGATACAAGAACGAACGATACAATTGATGGCAGGAATGGTAAAGTAATCAATGGAAAAATTACGCGTAGTGGTGATAGCTGGGATTATGACGCTAAGTATAAAATGGACAGCGATGGAGAATGGAAGATAAAGGATGGAGATCATAAAATGAAAGTAGAAGCAGATGGAGATGTAAAGATCAAGAACGGAGATTCCAAAACGAAAATAGACGTGGAGGAAGGAACTAAGAAAGTCAAGAATGACGATTAATCCTCGTCTAACCCTTACCCTTCGTTGTATAAATCGAAAGGGCCGCATATTGTGGCCCTTTCGTCTTTTAAGCCAGTTCGTTAACTGCTGGCCGACGCGGCCATTAAAGCAGGAATTTTTTCTTAAGAAAACTCTAACTGAAAAGTTGGTTATTATTGACTGAAAACTAACTTTATTCTTTAATTGCCAACATCGATATCGACTATCGATCATCGATCATGGACCATCGCGCAACGATTATCTCTATGGTTTCCTTCACCTCCACACTCCTCAAATTCGCCAGGCTGGCAGAGAAAACCGGCTGGACGTATATTCTCATTCCCGGAGAAATTGCGGAGCAAATAAAACCTGGTCATCGTCGCTCATTCAGGGTAAAAGGAAAGATAGATAAATTCGCCATCAGGGGTGTTGCCCTTTTGCCGATGGGGGATGGTTCATTTTGCATGCCGGTGAATGCTGCCATGCGCAAGGGCGTCGGCAAGCGACAGGGCGCTATTGTTTCCGTTAAGTTGAGCGAAGATACCACGGCTTTCCAATTCAATCCTGACTTCATAGAATGCCTTAATGATGATCCCGATGCACTTGAATTTTTCAATACGCTTGCTCCATCCCACCAACGCTACTTCAGCAAGTGGATTGATGATGCCAAAACACTTCCTACCCGCACAAAACGAATTGCACAGGCAATGGATGGCCTGGCTAAAAAAATGGATTTTGGACAAATGATCCGGTTTAACAAAAAGAAAATCGACATTTAACCAATGCCCTTACCGCCTTACAAGTTTTGAACGCCCTGAATGCTTTGAATGGCCTTGAACGCCTTAAACGAACCTGAACGTTCCTGAAGTAGCGAAGCAACGTATTGCGCCGTTAGCTCATTTGGATTATATGTTCTCAATTCCTTGGCCAGTTGTACAACATTTTGCTTGTATGAATGGTCCGTGAGAATTTTTTCCACAGCTCCCCTGATGGCTGAAGGCTTAGGTAACTCAGTGCGAAGGTTGACTCCTAAACCAAAATATCCAATTCGTGCGTTGATCTCGATCTTGCCTTCATGCACGCCGGCTACTACCATTGGAAGTTCATTTTCGATGCCTAGCATTACACCACCATAGCCACCATTGGTGATGTATACATCCGCGTAAGGCATCACATCTGAAAAAGGAATGAAATCCTCTATGATAAAATTGTAGTCTGGAAATCTTTTCCTCAATTGTTCTGTGCCAGATCCGCCGGTGGTAACTACAACCAGTGTATCACTATCCCTGAACGCTTCAAGCGTGGGCACTAATAACTTCTCTACATCCCGCTCAACCGTGCCCTGGGTTACCAATACCAATTTATCATATTGATTCAATCGAACGTCATACCAGGGTTTTTGTTTGTTACCGGTTGTAAAGGGAAGCAGCGCACCTATGAACCTGACGCGTGCACTCAGGTCGCTACGCCTGTATTCAAAATTTGGTGAACCGCTTTGCAGAAAGAGAGCAGACTTTTTCGTGATCATGTCAAACACGCTTTCATTGTTATGCCGTATGTCATACTCATCAAAGATTTTCCAGGCAACCTTATTGGGTGCGCCAAATATAAACTTGTCAGTCACTGCCCTTAGTATCGCCTGCTTGATTTTTCCAATGAAAGTATAGGAAGGCGTCATGCCCAGGCCTGCCGGGGGAAGGTCCTTTGAAGTTTCGGTGAGTGGCATAACGCCAATTGAAATCACCGGGACTTTCAATTTCTCTGCAACGAAGGGAGTACCGCAAAAAGCAGAATCAGCAATCATCAGTTCAAAAGCAAAATCCTTCTGAATTTCCATAATGTCAGCATAATACTCAGGTCCCCGTAGTATGAACGCATTGATCAAATCGAATTTCAATTTCCTGATCTGGTTTTTGATCAGCTGGCGTTCGGGAAACGTCTGATCGAAATCTTCATTTACTATTTCCAGGCCTTTCACGAATGGGTAGTGCTGGATATTTAACCGTTGGATCTTCTGCGCGTAAATTTTTGAAGTATACCAGCGAACATCGCAACCCAGGGATTTTAAATGATGAGCGATGCCGGTGAGAGGATTAAAATGACCATCTGCCGGAAAGTTTGCGAAAAGGATCTTTCTTCCCTTTAATGAAGAGGCAGAATAAGATATTTTCTGCCAGGATACCTGGTTGTTCATGTTTGATAATTTTAATAGTAAGGTTTAATTGAGGTCAAGATTACAGCCGGCTCCGCAATATTTCTAAGTGATATTGCACGAAATGATTAAGGGAAGGAATCAATTGACAACCAGGGCTGATAGTTTGTAGGTGGTACCCTGTAGCCGTTGCCGCCAGCCGGTAGCCGGTAGGTAACCGTTAGTTGAATTCTATCGGTCATCGACTTTGCTTTAAATTCCTTTAATTGCAGCATGATTTCTTCCATCGATTCTTTTAGCAAACCTTTTTTCATGGGTATCGCCGGTAGTGGCATGAGCGCTCTTGCCCAATACCTGCATGGTATTGGCATGACGGTGAGTGGGAGTGACCGTTTCTTCAAAGCGGGGGAGGAAAACGAGACCAAAACAAAACTGGAAGCGGAAGGAATCCGATGCTTTGTGCAAGACGGAACCGGCATCACACCCGGTATTGACCTGGTTATTGTTTCCACCGCCATAGAAGATTCTGTTCCGGAAGTAATGAAGGCAAGATCATTAGGAATTCCCGTTATCAAACGTTCAGAACTCCTTGCATTAATTGCCTCAAGCAGGAAAACGATAGCTGTTGCAGGCACAAGCGGGAAGAGTACTACCACGGCCATGCTGTTTGACATTCTCGAAAACGCCGGTTTTCAACCAAGTATTATCAGCGGAGCGGGACTTGTAAGCATCATTAAATCCGGTAAAATCGGCAATGCAAAAGTAGGTAACGGTGAATGGTTAGTGATTGAGGCAGATGAAAGCGACGGCTCGATCGTTCAATATAAACCCGCCATCGGCCTTCTCCTGAATATTGATAAGGACCACAAGGAGGTTGAAACCCTTATGGAACTCTTCGGGCAGTTTAAGAACAATTCTGAAAAATTCGTGGTGAATCGCTCTCATTCTCTCGCCGCAAGATTTTCACAAGATGCCGCTTTTGACTTTGCCATAGAGCATGATAAACATGCCGGGTTTGTGGCAACTGATTTTGATCAGCAAGGATTAGTGATCAGTTTTAAGATTAATGGTCACGACTTTCAATTAAATGCTATCGGGAAACATAACATGGAAAATGCGCTGGCGGCCACGGCCATAGCCGTTCAATTGGGAGTAGATTATGATGTATGTGCCAAATCCTTACAGAATTACGAGGGGATTTACAGGAGGAATCAGGTGTTGGGTACCCGGAAGGGTGTATGGTTAATTGATGATTACGCACATAATCCTGTGAAATGTGCCGCGGCCATCAGGGCTTGCCAGCCAATTGCGCCAAAGGTGATTGCCTGGTTCCAGCCGCATGGGTATGGGCCTACAAAATTCCTGCGAAATGATTTCGTAGCCGAAATCTCCAACGCACTTAGGCCAACTGATGAAATTTGGATGAGCGAGATCTTTTATGCAGGAGGTACAGCTACTAAAGACATATCTGCTAATGATCTCATCAGTGATATACAGGCTAAGGGTTGCAAGGCTTTTTTCATCGAGGACCGTAACGAACTGCTGCCATCACTGCGGGCCCACTTCACACACGACTGCGTTTTATTATTAATGGGAGCACGCGATCCATCGCTGGAGCATTTTGCTAAACAAGTATGGGAACAATTATGATTAAGCGACTACCTGATCATTTCTCCGGTCACATTATTTGTAACGGAAGCAAAAAGATACCAGCACAACGCCAAAAGCAGGCTGTGCTGATCCGTGTTTTTCCTAAGTGAACGCAACATTGCGTTATCTGGTTTTGTGTTCATGGAGCAGACCGCAAGTGGTTTTTCTTTTGAGCCTTCGTAGATTGTTATATTGCCACCATTATTATCGTCAATGGAGAAAAAATACTTATTGTCATTCAACTCTATCATATTCTCCTTGTTCTCCGTAATCACTCGTCCAATCTTTACACCGTATTCATTCCGCATTACGATACGATTCTTTCGAAAACCTTCATATCGTATTTGGAAAAACCGTTTTTCGCCTCCACACTCTATTTTTACAAAATTGGAATCAGAACTGGGGGCAAATGTGAGCAATTTGCGGCCATTGTTCCATAAGGCGTAAACCTTGTTTCCTAATTCTGAAGTGACGGTTTCCCAATTCATGGCAATTGATTTTGCAACGTTTGAGAGAATAAATTACGAAGGAATAATGTCTTAAGGCGGGCTTAACCTAAAATTAATATTAACTTCATATTGACAGTCAAATTCGTTAATAAGCTGTGTATAAGTTGAACTTAATCACCATAAACTGCCTAATTTTCAAATTATGCTTACCAGAGAAGAACTCGGATTTTTAGCTCGCGCCATTGAATTGTCGCGTGAAGGCATGAGCAGTGGCCGGGGTGGCCCATTTGGATGTGTAATTGTAAAAAATGGCGAGGTTGTGGGTGAGGGAAACAATCGGGTTACGTCCACAAATGATCCGACGGCGCATGCTGAAGTGGTAGCTATTAGAGAAGCGTGTTCTAAATTGGGACAATACCAACTGCAGGACTGCGACATTTATACCAGCTGCGAGCCATGTCCTATGTGCCTGGGTGCGATTTACTGGGCACGACCAAGGAAGGTTGTATATGCAAATACTCGTGAGCAGGCCGCGGCAATTGAATTTGATGATGATTTGATCTACCGGGAGATTAATGCGCCCATGGGCGAACGAAAAATTCCATTCATTCATCAACCTCATGCGGATGCTGAAAAGGTGTTTGCTGAATGGATGGCGTGGGAAGAAAAGAAAAAATACTGATCAGGTCTGTTGCATGGAACGATGGATGATCATGTAAGAAAGGATGATTAATAAGATCAGTATTATAATTGAAATATATAGCCATGACTGATCGGGGAGTTTGAGTTTATCCCGTCTTTGTTTCTTCTTTGCTACTTTTTTCTTCAGGTCGCGGTTCAGCATTTCAACCATATAGGCTATTTGTTGCTGGTCACGAATTTCCTTTAAGCCTTCTATTGCATCACTCGCGAATTCATTGTCAACCAATTGTTTTTCCAACTCATGCTTTTTCTCAGAAGAAAGTTTTCCCTGGAGATAAAGTAACAGGGTTTCCTGGTCGATGTCAGTTGACAAATGGGCCAATATGTCTTTAAGGTTATCAGCCATTACATCTTTGATTTTTCCTTGAGTTTCCTTTCAATGATTATCCGTAAGTTTCTCTTTCCATTCTGTATATAACTTTTCACCTGCAGCATTGAATAACCGGTGATATCGCTCACTTCCTGGTAGCTTTTCTTTTGAAGATAAAACAAAGTTACACATTGCTGTTGTTCAGGATTAAGCTCTTTCAGTGATTCCTCCATCACATCCAGGGCCAGTTCATTTTGTGTGAGCGCCTGTTTATCGGTTAATTCGTCAGGTGCAGCCAGTAATTGCTCATTGATCTCTTTGGGGATCTTCCCTTGAGAATCGCGAAGCTTCATGAGGCAGTGATTCTTTGCGATCATGTAGATCCATGATTTGAAATAATCAACTTTGTATTTATGAAGCTCCTGTATCACTTTAAGAAAGACCTGCTGCACGCCATCACGGGCGTCATCCTCATTCTTCAGGTACTTCATACAAACACCCAGCAATAACAGGGTATATCTCTCTAAAAGAATTCCAAGCCATTCGTTGTTATGATCGGCATAAAACCGTTCTAACAGTTCCTGGTCGGAGATATGGTCATGTTTTCCGGGGATCACGATTGAAAAATAATTCTTTTTTTGATTCACCAGCTATTCAGGTGCGGCTAGTATTAATTAATTATGAATTCCCCGGTTCCCAAGCTTTAACGACATACCAATTGAGCGATAAACTTGTACGTTTGTACCCAAAAAAGGGCAAATGAGTTACGCGTTCGTTACAGTAGCAACGGCACCGGTCAGGCGAAAGGCACGTCATCAAAGTGAAATGGTTAACCAATTGTTGTTCGGGGAATCAGTAAAAGTGTTGAAGCAAAAGGATAAGCTGTGGGTTAAAGTGCGAAGCCTGCATGATGGCTATGAAGGATGGATGACAAACACGTTGCTTACTGAAACAACGGAAAAGCTGGCAAGTGCATCAAATCCTTTTATTACGGCGGGGCCTTTTACGGCCACATGGATGGATGACCGTAAGTTCTTCATACCCCTGGGATCAGTTCTTCCAAACTTCGTGGGCAAAAGCGGTTCAATTGGAGGCAAATCCTTTCGGATCGAGACAGAAGCAATTAACCGTGAAGAGCAGGAATATAATGATGAGCGGCTTATCCAGTTCACATCTTCCTGGCTGAATGTGCCCTACCTCTGGGGAGGCCGAACTATTTTCGGCGTTGATTGTAGCGGGTTTGTTCAGGTAAATTTCAGGTTGCTTGGTATTGACCTTCCGAGGGATGCATGGCAACAGGCCGGATCAGGTGTGAAGGTAAAAAAGCTGGAGCATGCGATTTGCGGCGACCTTGCATTTTTTGATGATAAGGATGAAATAGTTCATGTGGGCATACTCCTGGGTAACGGGCGGATCATTCACGCTTCAGGTAAGGTACGGCTTGACTCAATCGATAAGCAAGGAATTATTCATTCAGAAACAGGAGAACGCACGCATTCCCTAAAAGTCATTCGAAGAGTAACGGGCGACTAATCAAACAAGCCAAAAGGAAATTTGGATTCATTGTCAATAGCTTTTAACCGAACTATGAGCACGATACAAATGGAGTTGTATTCCGGAACATCATAAGTTAATAGTGAAAAGGGGGCAAGGCCATGAAACGGCATAAAATAATTATACACTTCTCCATTGGTAGAATCCTGCAACGCCGAATGTTTAAAAGTTGGAAACTCGCCCCTGGCCAGCTTATGAATTCTCTCAAACTCTTTCTTCACCTGTTTCCTTCCTGGTTCATCTGCCTTAATGTAAGCTATGAGTTCATATGAATAGATGGTATCGGAGGGTAGAGAATCAGCTTGAACGGGCATTTCTTCAAGCACCACATCAAGCCGGTCAGGCTTCATGAAGAAAGGATTGAAAGTCTTATACGTCCCGGTAAAATAAAATAGTGTGGAGTCGGTTTTCTTATCGATTGCTTTCGAAGAAAGGTCAGGGTCATTCACCAGATGTTGAACAAATGAGCCGAAGCTTGTCATGAATGGATCCGAACGAAAATATGCCCGCGTGATTTTTCGGAATTGCTGCTGGCCTTGAATGGAGTCAGCGGCCAGTATGAATAAGAAGAGTAAAAGAATCCTCATGTACTTATTTTTCAACCAAGTTAACAAAGAAGTTTCGTTTACGGGTGTTGGGTAATTAAACAGGATGTTAAACTATCCGGAAGAAATATGTTGCCAGGTGAGGGCGGGTTGTTACAGAGCAAGGGAAATCATGATGACTTTACTTATGTGGCTTGTATTTCTATAAAGTTTTTCTGACCTACTGTATGGTATAATGATTACAAGTACAAATAAGAACATTATGAAAATCCTGTGTTTCAGAGAAAAAAATGGAAAATTTTGTCTCGTACCGGGAATTTACATTACAAGCAGGTAAAACGGTGTAACAAGGAGACTTATTTTCAATGTTGCAATGTATCAGGTAGAACGGGTGGTGTTGTTCTGCTTTCGAAAGCAATGAAAAACAGGAGAATTTTCAACGTTTTATCCCGTGTTTACACGAAAATCTGTCGGGGGAAAAAGCGGTAAAAATTGTTTTTTTCTCATGGTTTTGGTTTTAAAGTAAATGAGATTTGTGTTTTGATCGATCATCTGGAGCTCCGTTGATGAGAGAGAGAAATTAGCTGAACAACCGGTAGCCGGGAAGGGGGAGGCGTGGATTGAAAAAAAAGATGCTGGAAGCGTCCAGGAAGGTCATTGCCACGACAAAAAAACGGAAGGTTGGAAGGCGGGGGAGGGAGGGCCCCGCAGGGGGGAAAGGGAGGAATGGAAATCAAATAAGCAAGAAAGAAAGCAAGGCAAGCAAGAAAATCAG
>Ga0196972_1000483_pt1 | contig 20700 bp, 19 predicted proteins | sample S1v_2013CmetaG_FD_148618 | JGI IMG/M metagenome (GOLD analysis project Ga0196972, IMG submission 148618) | Soil microbial communities from Anza Borrego desert, Southern California, United States - S1+v_20-13C | ecosystem: Environmental > Terrestrial > Soil > Desert | place: USA: California...
CGCCCGCCATGCGGTCGGTGACGCGGGCGTTCTCGCCGTTCTGGGTGATCGAGGCGGTCATCTGCTCGACCGACGCGGAGGTCTCCTCCACGCTGGCCGCCTGCTCGCTCGCCCCCTGGCTCATGGACTGCGCCGTGGCGCTGACCTCCTCGGACGCCGACGACAGCGACTGCGCACTGGAGCGCACGTTCGCCACCACGCGCGACAGGCGCGCCGTCATGTTGCCCATCGCCTCCAGCATCTGCCCCAGTTCGTCGCGCGAGGCGGGCGGGATGCGCACCGTCATGTCGCCCTCGGCCATGCGGTTGGCCACCTCGACCGCCAGCGACAGTCGCGAGGTGATGCTCACCGTGAGCAGCCAGGCCGCGAGGACACCGAGCGCCAGCGCCACGCCGGTCAGGCCGAACACCAGCGTGCGGGCGGTGGTGTAGGCGGCTTCGGCCTCCCGCGCGTTGCGCGCCATCACCTCCTGCTGGAAGGCGACCGCCTCCTCGAGCGCGGCCACCAGCTTCACCTGCACCGGTTGCGTGATCCCGAGCATGTAGTTGTTGGCTTCCTCGGTACGGCCATCGCGCAGCAGCTCGAAGATCTGCAGGCGCTTGGGGAACAGGTCCTTTTCCAGCTCGCGCATCCGGGCCACCTGCTGGCGCTCGGCATCCAGGTGGACCTGCGCGGCGTACTGCTCGCTCGCCCGGTCATACAGCGCCTGCTGCTCGCGAAAGCGCGCCAGCGCCGGCTGCCAGTCCTGGCCGGCGAAGGCGGCCAGCGCGGCCTTGCGCAGTTCGACCGACTGGGCCTGCAGCGCCCGCTCCATGCCGGTCGAGTGCGTCACCTTCACGTACACGTCCTGCGTGGTGTCCTCCAGGTACTCCTGGATCAGCGCCATGCGGCTGGTCCCTATCCACGCCACCACGGCCAGCAGCAGCAGCAGGAAGCCGAAGCCCAGCGCCATGCGCAAACCGACCCTCACGTTCTTCAACATGCGTGCTCACTCCTCAGGGGTTCTGCCTGTCTTCGATGCGCGGCGGCCGCACGCCGGTGCGGGCCGCTTCCGCGCCTATCGCCTGTTCCACCAGTGCCTGGATGTCCAGGATCAGGGCGACCTCGCCCGAACCCAGGATGGTCGAGCCGCTGATGCCGGCCAGCCGCTCGAACAGCTTGCCCAGCGGCTTGATGACGGTCTGCGATTCGCCCAGCAGTGCATCGACCACGAAGCCGGCGCGCCGCTGGCCGTGCTGGACGACCACGATGTTCTCGCGCCGCCCGGTGTGGCCGCCGATGCCGAACACGTCGCGCAGGCGCAGCAGCGGCAGGACTTCCCCACGCAGGTTCAGGTAGCCGCGCGCGCAGGTGGCCTCGCGTTCGGCGGCCGCCAGCTCGAGGCATTCCACGACCATCTCCAGCGGGATCACGTAGGCGCTGCGGCCCACGCCCACCAGGAAGCCTTCGATGATGGCCAGCGTCAGCGGCAGCCGTAGCGCCACGCGGGTGCCGGCGCCGGGAATGCTGTCGATGGACACCGTGCCGCGCAGCGCCTCGATGTTGCGCTTGACCACGTCCATGCCGACGCCGCGGCCGGACACCGGGGTGACCTCGTCGGCGGTGGAGAACCCCGGCTCCATCACCAGCTGCTGGATCTGGCGCTCGCTCAGGACCTGGCCCACCTCGACCAGCCCGGCGTCCTGCGCGCGCGCCAGGATCTTGCCCGTGTCCAGCCCGGCGCCGTCGTCGGCCACCTCGATCACGATGTGGCCGCTCTCGTGCCAGGCGTCCAGGCGGATGCGCCCGCGCGCCGGCTTGCCGGTTGCGATGCGCCGGGCGGCCGGCTCGATGCCGTGGTCCAGCGCATTGCGCACCAGGTGCAGCAGGGGATCGCCGAGCTTCTCCACCATCGACTTGTCCAGCTCGGTGTCCGCGCCGCCGATCGCCAGCTCCACGTCCTTGCCCAGCGTGCGGCCGAGGTCGTGCACCACGCGATGGAAGCGGCTGAAGGTCTCACCGATCGGCACCATGCGCAGTGCCAGCGAGCGGTCGCGGACCTCTTCCACCAGCCGGGCCAGCTGCGCCGCCGCTTCCCGCAAATCGGCCTCGCCCGAGCGGCGGGCGCCCAGCGAGACACCGGCGCTGGAGATCAGCAGTTCGCCGACCAGGTCGATCAGCTCGTCCAGCTTGCCGGCGTCCACGCGCACGAAGTGCCGGTCGGCTGCACGCCGGGCCGCCGACCGTCCCGGCCGCGGCGCCGCCGACCCGGACGGCTGCGAGGCCATGTCCAGCTCGCCGGCGGCGGTGGTCGCGGGCGCCGGATGCGCGGCGCCGCGCCGCAGCGCGGCCCGCAGCTGCGCGGTGCTCGCGGCGCCGCAGGCGGCCAGGCTCTCCAGCGCACGGTCTTCGCCTTCGGGCTGCAGTCTCGCCAGCGCGGCGTACTCGTCCAGCGAGGGATCGGGGCCCAGGATGTGCAGCGTGCTGCCTTCGCGCACGTACTCGAAGGCCTCCTCCAGCGCGCGCCGGCCGGCGGCCGTCTGCAGTTCGATCTCCAGCCCGAGGTAGCAGGCCTGCGGGTCCATCGCGGCCGCTGCCGGGATAGCGTCCGGCACTACCGCCACGCCGATCAGTTCGCCCAGGGTGCGCAGGTAGCGCAGGAAGGACAGCGGGTCCATGCCGTGCCGCAGCACGTCGGGGGCGAAGCGCACCGAGATGTGCCAGCGCGCGGCCTGGGCATCGTCGCCGATCGCGGCCACCAGGTCCTGCGCGGCCGCGGCGCTGCGGGGGCTGAATCCCGCGAGCTGCGCCAACAGCTCGGGGCTGCGGGCGTCGAGCGTCTCCAGCCGCTGCACGTAGTCGTCGCCGTCGAGGCAGGCCACCATCGCCGCCACGTGGTCGCTGCAGGTGAGCAGCAGTTCGACCAGGGCGTCGTCGACCTCCAGCGCGCCGCGGCGCACCTCGACCAGCACGCCTTCCAGCACGTGGGCGAACGCCACCATCGGGTCCAGCCCGAACATGCCGGCCGAGCCCTTGAGCGTGTGGACGGCGCGGAACAGCGAATGGATCGCCTCCGGATCGCGCGGCGACTGCTCCAGCGTGAGCAGGGCGCCTTCCATCTCGCGCAGCAGCTCGCGCGACTCGGCGACGAAGGTGTGCGGGACGCGATCCAGCCCGCCGGCGTGTGTGCTCATGGCTGCTCCGGCATGGCGGGCGCCTCCAGCTGGCCCAGCCCGCACAGGTCCAGGGCCTCGCGCACCGGTGCGCTGGCGGCCACCACCTCGCTGCGCTGGCCGGCGAGGTGCGCCTCGCGCTGCGCCAGCACCAGCAGCTGGATGCCGGCGGTGTCGATCTCGTCGACCCCGCCCAGGTCCAGGGCCAGGCCGCGGCCGGCCTCCAGTGCGTCCAGCAGCTGCCGGCGGAGCTCCACCGCTTCATAGATCGTCACCGGGCCCGACCAGGCCAGGCGAACCGGCGCGGCGGCTGGCGGCTGCGCGTCCATGTCCGCGTCGCTCATGGCAGCACCAGCCGCGCCACGGCCTGCAGCATCTGCTCGGGGCGGAACGGCTTGACCATCCAGGCGCGGGCGCCGGCCTGCTGGCCCTCGAGCTTGCTTTCCTCGCGCCACTCGGTGGTGAGCATGATGATGGGCACGAAGGCGTAGCGCGGCAGCTTGCGCGCCTCGCGCACGAAGCTGAAGCCGTCCATCACCGGCATGTTGACGTCGCACACCACCAGGTGGATGCGACGGCCGTCCAGGCATTGCAGCGCCTGGCGCCCGTCGCCGGCCTCGAGCACGTCGTAGCCGGCGCCGCGCAGGGTGATGCCCACCACCTCGCGCAGCGATGGCGAGTCGTCGACGACCAGGATGCACTTGCGGTTCACGCAGACCTCGTACGGCAGGAGGGGGGACTAGAAATAGGTGATCTCGTCCGCGGGCCGGGCTTGGGCGCGGGGCGCGGCGGCGGGGCCGGGCTGCAGGTTGCGCAGTTCCTCCGGCGTGGAGTAGGGCGTGGCCATCCGCTGCAACCAGTCGCCCGCATCGGCCACGCCGGCCGGGTCGCCGTCGAGTTCGACCTGCAGCTCCTGCAGGTTGCGTGTGACGTGCGACAGGATCTGGCTCACCCGGTCCTGGAACTGCAGCGCGACCAGCACCCGCGAGACGTCCTCGCGCACCTCGCTGCGCTCGCGCCCCATGGCCTCGATCGCGCGCGCCAGTTGCGCCATGCCGGCTTCGAAGCTGTCGACCACCTCGCGCACCAGGCCCTGGCCCCAGGCGATCGAGCCGCCCGGTTCACCCTCGGTCGGTGACTGCTCCCGGAACGCGGCGTTCACCGTGGCATGCAGGCGGTCGGTGTGGCGCGAGAACTGGTCGCTCGCCTCTGCCGTGCGCGCCGCCAGTTCGCGCATGCCCGTGACCACGACGGCGAAGGGCCGTCCGGCGGCGCCGGCGCGGGCGGCCTCGATGGTGGCGTTGAGGGCGACGATGCGCGTCTGCAGCGCAATCTCCCGGATCTCGGCCGCGTTCTCCTTCAGCCGCGCCGCTTCGCTGCCGATCTGCGCCACGATGCGCTCGCGACTGGCCTGCAAGGCACCGAGCGCCTCCACCAGCCGGTCCAGCCGTTCGCGATTGCCGGTGAGCTGCGCCAGCAGGTCGGTGCCTGCCGGCTGCCGCCAGCCCGCGGGCCCGACGGCCGTGTCCAGCCGTTGCGCGATGCTGCCGAACAGGTGCGCGAGCCGTGCCACTTCCGTGTCGCCCTCGCTGCGCACGGTTTCGATCTGCCGCGCCCACAGCGGGACCGAGACGGCGCACAGGCGCGTGAGCCGGTCGATCTCGCCTTGCGCCTGCCGCGCGGCCTGCCGGCGCTCGGCCGCCTCGCGCTCCGGCAGCCAGTGCGCGGCATGCAGCGCCAGTGCGAGCAGCACCACGGCGGCGGCCAGCGAGGGCCAGCTCGCGCCCCCCACCAGCAGCAGCAGCACGCCGCCACAGGCGCCGAGCAGCAGCGGCACGCGGCCGTACGGGCTCGACGCGCGGGCGACCAGGTCGCGGACCAGGCGGGCAGGTCCGCCCGACCGGCCCGCGGCCAGCGCTTGCAGCACGAAAGTCATGGTTCGATTAGACGGGCGGGGCGCTCGCGCGGCCCGGCGAGTCATGCCGAACGTGACGAACCCGACTTCGCATGCGTGGCGCAGTTGCGGCGATTCCGATGCGCGGCTACTTTCGGCGTCCGAACGGAGGGGGTGGCGTGCAGAGGACGGGAGTGCAACCTGGAGGGGGTCCAGCGGGTGCGGCTGCGCCGTACCAGGTGGACGTGATCGGCTTCGACGCCAGCGAGCGCGACCTGCTCTCGGAGCTGTTCGCGCGCACCTCGGGCAAGGCCACGGCCTTCGTGCCGTTCGATCCGGATTCGACGGGCGAGCCCGATCTCTACCTGGTCGATGCGGCCGACGCGACCGCGTACGGGGAGTACCGCGTCCTGTGCCGGCGCGAGGACAAGCCGGCGGTGCTGGTCGACGGCAGCCTGGGACACCCGGGCGAGGTGGTGGAGCGACCGCTGGAGGACGAGCGCCTGCTGGCGGCGCTGGAACGCACGCTCGGACAGGGCCGCGAACCGGCCGCAGTGGCGGCACCGGCGCCGGTGCTGGTGGTCGACGACACCGCCAGCGTGCGGGCCTTCATGGAAGCGAGGCTGGGCGCCTGCGGCGTCCGGGCCGATTTCGCCGAGAGCGGCGAGCAGGCGATCGCGATGGCGGGCGCGCACGACTACCAGTGCGTGTTCCTCGACGTGCTGCTGCCGGGCATCGACGGCTTCCAGGCCTGCCGTGCGATCAAGGCGCGGCGGCCCTCCGCTGCCGGCGCCGCGGTGGTGATGCTGACCGGGCGCAGCTCGCCCATGGACCGGCTGCGTGGCACGCTGGCCGGCTGCGACGCCTACCTCACCAAGCCGCTCGACGAGGACCGCTTTGCGGAGGTGGTCGCCCGCTACGTGCGGCCGCCGCAGCCGGCCCGCGCGGACGGGCCGCGCCGGCCGGCCGTGCGCAGCGATGCAGGCGCTGCTTGTCCCGTCGCCTCATGATCCGGCGCAACTTCGCACCGCCCGCGCCCGACCTGCCCGTGCTGCGCGTCGGCCTTGCCGGATTCGGCCCCGACGAGGAGGAAGCGATCCGTGCCGCCCTGCGAGCCTCGGCGCCGGGGCTGACCTGGCAGGTGGCGCCGCTGGCTGACGCCGATGCCTGGTGCGTCAACGGCGCGCGCGCACAGCTGCTGCCCGACGGCACCGTCCGCATCGCACCGGGGCTGCCGTCCAGCCGGTCGATCCGGGTGGATCCGCGTGCGGTGGACTGTCCGCTGGTGTTCGCGCGCCTGCCGGACTCGCCCGGCTTCCGCCCGCAGTGGGTCTTCGATCCGGCGCAGCCGGCCACGATCACGGCGATGCTGCGCTGGCTGGAAGGCCGGCTGCGTCCCCTCATCGTGCAGTTCCACCTGGCCGCCCACATCGCGGGGGCCGGGCTGGACCTGCGGGCCTGCAGCTGGCACGTGACGCTGGAAGGACGGCTGTGCGCCGTGGTCAACCAGCGCAGCGGCATTGGCGTCTGGGCACTGGCCGATCCGGCCCGGCTGCCATCGGCGCGCTGGAGCCGCCGGCCCGAATCGGCCAATGCGATTCCTGCCCACTTCGTGCAGACCGACTTCTCGCAGCTGATGTGGCAATACGCGACGCGGACCTCGCGCGATTGCCTGCCGGCCCACTACCGCACGCAGACCCTGTTCCTGCGCCGCCCGCCGCGGCTGCCGGCGCGCACGCTGGACGACAGCACCCTCGCGCTGGTGCGCGAACTCGGCCATGCGCCGGCCAGCATGGCCGAGCTGCGCGAGCGCACCGGCCTGGCCGATGCCGCGCTCGTCCGGCATCTGGGCGCGCTCTACATGGTGGGCGCGATCACGGCCGACCCGCGCCGGGCGCCGCCGCCGCGCTCGGTGATCGACGTTGCGAACTCCTCGGGCTTCGCGCCCGTCACCATGCTGCCGGCGACGGCCCGCACGCTGGGCATGACGGTCAAGCTGATCGTCGGCACGCGCAGCAATCCGGCGGGCGCCGCCGGATGAGGGCGGACTGGAAATCGTCTATAATTTCGGACTCGACGCGCGGTGGAGCAGCCTGGTAGCTCGTTGGGCTCATAACCCAAAGGTCGCAAGTTCAAATCTTGCCCGCGCAACCACTTTCCCAGCAGAACGCCCACTCGACCGAGTGGGCGTTCTGCTTTGTGGGGCGTCCGGGACGCCTGGCTCAGCAGACCAGGTCCTCGATGACCAGGAAGCGGTAGCGCTGCCCGTAGGAGCAGTGCGTGTCCTTCAGCAACTCCATCACGTGATGCGTCGTGAGCCGGGCGTCGGCGTGCACGATCAGCGCGTAGTGGCCCTGGTGGGCGAGATCGCGGAAGTGCGTTGCCGTGTCCGCCTCGGTCCCCACCGAAGGCAGCAGCAGGTCGCTGTTCTCGTCGCACAGGCCGGTGATCTGGCGCTCGAACTCCGCGCCCGTTGCCATGGACAGGTCGTCCTCGGACACGCCGTCCTCGCGCAACAGCTTCGCGGCCAGGAGCGCGTCCTGCTCGGTGGGAAACATCATCACGATGTGTCCCCGGGGATAGAAGATGCCGCGCATCGTCGTCATGCCGGAAGAGAGGCTGAAGTGCTTCATCTGACGCTCTCCTTGGAATTTCCCGAACCTAAGTATTAAGGACAAGGCAAGGGCGGACGCAGCGAAAAGTTGAAACCCATTGTTCGCCGGCGTTGCGCCGCGAGTGGCTCGTCATCCTCGGCGCAGCTGCCTCGTCCTTGGCGGCGCCATGGATCGGCTGGCCTGCGGCGGCGCGCGGTCCGTGGCGGCAGACGGCCCCGGTCGGCTTGCATGGCCGCGTCTTCGGGCGTACAACTTTCGTGCTGCGCCATCGCGTGCGAGGGAGGCTCCGTGACCAGGCTCCTGCGTTTGCGTCTTGCGAAATCGCGTGCGGCACGCCGGCCGCCACCGGGGTAGCCATGGCCATCGCCCTTGCATTGGTCGTGCTGGCCCTGGGCTCGGTGCTCTTCCATTTCCTGAGCCCCTGGTACTTCACGCCGATCGCTTCCAACTGGGGCGCCATCGACACCACCATCGGCATCACCTTCTGGGTGACGGGTGTCGTCTTCGTCGCGGTCAACGTCTTCATGGCCTGGGCCGTGGTCCGCTACCGGCACCGCCACGACAGCCGCGCCGACTACCAACCCGAGAACAAGAAGCTCGAGTGGTGGCTGCTGGTGCTCACCGCCGGCGGCGTGGCCGCCATGCTGGCGCCCGGCCTGCTGGTGTGGGCCGACGTGATCCACGTGCCCCGCGACGCGCGCGTCGTCGAAGTCATGGCCCAGCAGTGGAACTGGAGCTATCGCCTTCCCGGCAAGGACGGCAAGCTCGGCACCGTCAATGCCCGCCTGGTGTCGGAGAGCAATCCGTTCGGCCTCAACCCGGCCGATCCCAACGGCCGGGACGACATCCTCGCCGCCAGCCCGGAGCTGCACGTGCCGCTGGGCCAGCCCGTCAAGCTGGTGCTCCGCTCCAAGGACGTGTTGCACAACTTCGGCGTGGCGGAGCTGCGCGTCAAGATGGACATGGTCCCCGGGCAGGTCACCTATGCCTGGTTCACGCCCACGCGCACCGGCTCCTTCGACCTGCTGTGCGAGGAGCTCTGCGGCATCGGGCACTTCGCCATGCGCGGACGGGTGGTGGTGGACGAGCCCGCCGCTTATGAAGCCTGGCTGAACCGGCAACCCACGTTCGCGCAGGCCGCCGACCGCGCGCCCGGCGATGCCGTGGCCGGCAAGACGCTCTACGCGAGCTGCGCGGCCTGCCACGGCGCCAAGGGCGAAGGCAACATGGCCCTGAATGCGCCGCGGCTCGGCGGCCAGCCCGCTTGGTACCTGGAACGCCAGCTGCACCTGTTCCGGGCCGGTGCCCGCGGCACGCACGAGAAGGACACCTTCGGCAAGATGATGGCGCCCATGGCCGCCACGCTGCCGGACGAGAAGGCGCTGGCGGATGTCTCCGCCTACATCGCTTCGCTGCCCGACACGCCCGCGGCACCCACCATGAAGGGCGACATCGAGAAGGGCCGCCGCTACTACGCCACCTGCGCGGCTTGCCATGGCGCCGATGGCCGCGGGATCGCGGCGACCCAGGCCCCCCGGTTGCAGGGCATGAGCGACTGGTACCTGGCCCGGCAGCTGCAGCACTTCAGGGATGGGGTGCGCGGCGGCCACCCGCAGGACATCCACGGTGCCCAGATGGGACTGGTCGCCGGAATGCTGAGCGACGACGCCGCCATCGGCGACACGCTGGCCTACATCAACTCGCGCTGACGTCCGGAAGGCCCCGCATGAGCTCCCATGTTGCCCACGACGAGACCGCGTTCGCTCCCCCGGCGGAGACCGGCGAGGTCGAGCTGTACCACCCGAAGACCTTCATCGGCAAGTACGTCTGGAGCCAGGACGCCAAGGTCATCGCCGTCCAGTACGCCATCACCGCGATGGGGATCGGGCTGGTGGCGCTGGTGTTCTCCTGGCTGATGCGGCTTCAGCTCGGCTTCCCCGGCCGCTTCGCCTTCATCGACCCGGCGCTGTACCTGCAGCTCGTGAGCATGCACGGGATGATCATGGTGATCTACCTGCTGACGGCGCTGTTCCTGGGCGGCTTCGGCAACTACCTGATCCCGCTGATGGTCGGGGCACGCGACATGGTGTTCCCCTACGCCAACATGCTCAGCTACTGGTTCTACCTGCTGGCGGTGATCCTGCTGGTGATCAGCATGTTCGTGCCCGGCGGGCCCACCGGCGCTGGCTGGACGCTGTACCCGCCGCAGGCCATCCTGGACGGCACGCCGGGATCGCAGGGCGGCATCATCCTGATGCTGGTGTCGCTGATGGTGTTCGTCATCGGATTCACCATGGGCGGGCTGAACTACGTCGTGACGGTGCTGCAGGCCCGCACGCGCGGCATGACGCTGATGCGCATGCCGCTGACGGTGTGGGGCATCTTCATGGCCACCATCCTGGCGCTGCTGGCCTTCCCCGCCCTGTTCGTCAGCGCCATCATGATGCTGCTGGACCAGACGCTGGGGACCAGCTTCTTCATGCCGGCCATGGTGGCCAAGGGGCAGCAGCTGGACTACACGGGCGGCAACCCGCTGCTGTTCCAGCACCTGTTCTGGTTCTTCGGCCACCCGGAGGTCTACATCGTGGCGCTGCCCGCGTTCGGGATCGTCTCGGACCTGATCAGCACGCACGCGCGCAAGAACATCTTCGGCTACCGGATGATGGTCTGGGCCATCCTGGTGATCGGCGGCCTGAGCTTCGTCGTGTGGGCCCACCACATGTACGTGAGCGGCATGAACCCCTACTTCGGCTTCTTCTTCGCCACCACCACGCTGGTCATCGCGGTGCCGACGGCGATCAAGGTGTACAACTGGGTGCTGACGCTCTGGCGCGGCAACATCCGACTGACGGTGCCGATGCTGTTCGCCATCGCGTTCATCTTCACCTTCGTCAACGGTGGCCTGACCGGGCTGTTCCTGGGCAACGTGGTGGTGGACATGCCGCTGTCGGACACCATGTTCGTCGTCGCGCACTTCCACATGGTCATGGGCATCGCGCCGGTGCTGGTGGTGTTCGGCGCCATCTACCACTGGTACCCCAAGGTGACCGGGCGGATGCTGGACGAGGGGATGGGCAAGCTCCACTTCTGGGTCACCTTCGTCGGCACCTACGCGATCTTCTATCCCATGCACTACCTCGGGTTCATGGGGGTGCCACGCCGCTACTACGCGATCGGCGGCACGACCTTCATTCCCGATTCGGCACACCTGCTCAACGCGTGGATCTCCATCGCGGCCTTCGTGGTGGGCGCCGTGCAGCTCGTGTTCCTGTACAACCTGGTGGCCAGCTATTTCCGCGGCAAGCCGGCCGGCGGCAACCCCTGGGGCGCCACCACGCTCGAATGGCAGACACCGGAGACGCCGCCGGGGCACGGCAACTTCGGCAAGGAACTGCCCGTGGTCTATCGCTGGGCCTACGACTACAGCGTGCCGGGGGTGGGTGCCGACTACATCCCGCAGAACGTGCCGCCCGCGGAGGTTGCCGCCGAAGCCTGGGTGAAGGCCGAGCGGCCGGCAGGAGCGTAGCGCCATGACCATCGGGCTGGTCTTCCTCACCGGGCTGATGGCCCTGATCGTCGGCTGGCTGTTCCGGCAGACGATCGACGTGCAGCCCTGGCAGGCGCAGCCCGCGACACCGGGGCCGTCGTCGGTGCGGCCGGCGATGCGGACCGGGCTTTGGGTGTTCCTCGGCGTGGCCAGCTCGCTGTTCGTGCTGTTCGTCAGCGCCTACGCCATGCGCCTGGGCCTGGCCGACTGGAGCCCCATCCCGCGGCCGCGGCTACTGGCGCTGAACACCGCGCTGCTGGTCGGCGCCAGCGTGGCGATGCAGTGGTCGGTGCGCGCCCTGCGCCGCGGCGACGGCGGCGCGTTGCGGCACGGCCTGGCGGCCGGCGGTGCGCTGACGGTCGGATTCGTGGCCGGCCAGCTGGCCGTCTGGAAGCAGCTCGCCGACGCGGACTATCTGGTCGCCAGCAGCGCCGCCGCGGCGTTCTTCTACCTGTTCACGGCGGTGCACGGCCTGCACGTGCTGGGCGGGCTGGTGGCCTGGGCGCGCGCGGTGGCGCGGGTGCGGCGCCCGCAGGACCCGGCCGCGGCGAAGCTGGGCGTGGAACTGTGCGCCACCTACTGGCATTACCTGCTCGCCGTCTGGCTGGTGCTCTATGCACTGATCGTGTCCGAGGACCTCGGGCTGGCGATCTGCTCGGCCAGCCCCTTGTGACCGGCGGCCCCACGAGAAGACCCAGGAGAGCAACACCATGAGCTCGGTTCCGGCAGGGGTGGCGGCCAGTTCGCCGCAGCGCAGCCACTGGCAAAGCGTGGTCGCGGACGTGTCCTCGGACCAGCGCGCCTTCAAGGGCGTGCCCTGGGGCAAGCCGATGATGTGGATCTTCCTGCTCAGCGACACCTTCATCTTCGGCAGCTTCCTGATCTCGTACATGACGGTGCGCATGTCGACCACGGTGCCCTGGCCGAGCCCGAGCGAGGTCTTCGGCCTCACGGTGTTCGGCACCAGCGTCCCGCTGCTGCTGATCGCGATCATGACCTTCGTGCTGATCAGCAGCAGCGGCACCATGGCATTGGCGGTGAACTACGGCTACCGCCGCGACCGCAAGCTGACGTTCGCGCTGCTGCTGGCCACGGCGCTGCTCGGCGCGACCTTCGTGTGCATGCAGGCCTTCGAGTGGTACAAGCTGATCTCCGAGGGCGTGCGTCCCTGGGGCAATCCCTGGGGCGCGGCCCAGTTCGGATCGACGTTCTTCATGATCACCGGCTTCCACGGCACGCACGTGACCATCGGGGTGATCTTCCTGGTGATCGTGGCGATGAAGGTGCGGCGCGGCGACCTCGACGCGGAGCGACCCGGCTTCCTGACCAAGCGCCGCGGCAACTACGAGATCGTCGAGATCATGGGCCTGTACTGGCACTTCGTGGACCTGGTGTGGGTCTTCATCTTCGCGTTCTTCTACCTCTGGTAAGCGAGGCGCAGCCATGGACCACACGGACCATCCGGACCCCGGCCTGGGCGGCGGCCATCCGCCCGTTCCGCATGCGCAAGGGCAGCAGCATCCGCTCGGCATCTACTTCAAGATCTGGGGCCTGCTGTTCGTGCTCAGCGCGGCCTCCTACATGGTCGACTACTACGAGCTCCAGGGCCTGCTGCGCTGGACGCTGATCATCGTCTTCATGCTGCTGAAGGCCGGACTGATCGTGTCCGTCTTCATGCACATGCTGTGGGAGCGGCTGGCGCTGGTCTATGCGATCCTGGTGCCGCCCCTGCTGCTGATCACGCTGCTGGGCATAGGCGCGCTGGAGGCCGACTACACCTTCGTCTCGCGCGGCCTCTTCTTCGCACCGGCGAGCGAGCAGCCGGCGACGACGCCTTCGCCCCACAAGTAGGAGCAGCGCCCATGCGCCGGCGCGCCTATTGGCTGCTGCCCGACGTGCCGAGCGCCAGGGCCGTGTCGCGCGACCTCCTCGAGGCCGGCATCGATGCGCGGCGGATGCACTTCATGGGCCGGGAGGATTGCGACCTGAGCGGGCTGCACGCCGCCAGCGTGCTGCAGACGTCCGACGTGCTCGGCTCGGCCGAAGCGGGGCTGGTGATCGGTGCGGCCGTCGGCGGCGTGGCGGGCGCGTTTGCGGCCATCGGCTTCCCGGATCCCGGCGAGCCGCCGCAGTGGAACCTGATCCCGGTGCTGGTGCTGGCCGGCGCCCTGTTCGACGCCTGGACCTCGAGCATGATCGGCATCTCCGCGCCCAACCGCCACCTGAAGCGCTTCGCCGCGGAGATCGCGCAAGGCCGCATCCTGCTGGTGCTCGACCTGCCCCGCGGCCGCGCCGGCGCCATCGAGGCGCGGCTGCAGGCCCTGCATCCGGAGGCGCGCCCCGGGGGCTGCGAGCCGGAATTGCCGTCGTTTTCCTGAGTGCCCTGCGGGCGTCCGCGCGAGCGGGCCTGGAGCGCCGAAGACGGTGCTCTCGAGTGGGACGTCGGGAGGGGGAGTGGCGCGGCTGGCGGGGATCGAACCCACGACCCTCGGCTTCGGAGGCCGATACTCTATCCACTGAGCTACAGCCGCATCAGGGGGACGCGCATTATCGCCCATCACGCCGGCAAGGCCCGGCTGCGTGCATGGCGCGGCCTGCTTCACCTCGGGAGCTCGGCAGTGCGACAGCTATAATCGAGAGTTGGTTTGACACGCGCAGTGCGCACAGATCCCGAGGACGCCATGAGCGACAGCATGCACGAAGAAGCCCATACAGGCCCGATCAAGACGCCCAAGCAGCTGCTGGTCGCCGCCATCCTGGCTTTCGTCGTGCCGGTGGCCGTCATCATCGGCTTGGTCGCCTACGTGTCGTCGGAGAACAAGCCTTCGGGCAGCACGCAGGCCGAGTCGTACGCCCTGGGTGGCCTGACCGAGCAGGACCTCGAGCGCGGCGTCGCCGAGCGCCTGCGCAAGGTGGGCACCGTGGAGATCCGCGATGCCAACCGTCCGCTGAAGTCGGGCGAGGACATCTACAAGGCCCAGTGCGCGGCCTGCCATGCGCAAGGCGTCGCCGGCGCGCCCAAGATGGGCGATGCGGGCTCGTGGGCCGCGCGCATCAAGACCGGCTTCGATGCGCTGGTCCAGTCCGCGCTCAAGGGCAAGGGCGCCATGCCGCCGCAGGGCGGCGGCGATGCCAGCGACACGGAAATCGCGCGTGCCGTGGCCTACATGGCCAATGCCGCCGGTGCCAAGTTCGCCGAGCCGCAGGCGCCGCAAGGCCAGGCGGCCGACGCTGGTGCAGCCGCTCCCGACGCCGGTACCGCGCCTGCAGCGCCCGCCGCGGCTGCGGCACCTGCTGCCGCCGCGCCGGCCACCCAGACGGCTGCCGCCCCGGCCGCCGCTGCTCCTGCCGCACCCGCTGCGGCCGCAGGCGCCGGCGAAGCCCTCTACAAGCAATCCTGCGCGGTCTGCCATGGCGCCGGCGTGGCCGGTGCGCCCAAGCTGGGCGACAAGGCGGCCTGGGCGCCGCGCGTCGCGCAAGGCATGGATACGCTGGTGCAGTCCGCGATCAAGGGCAAGGGCGCCATGCCGCCGCGCGGCGCCAGTACCGCGTCCGACGCCGACCTGCGCGCCGCCGTCGAGTACATGGTGGGCGCTTCCAAGTAAGCGCGACAGCCACGCGATCGATGAGAGCCGGCCACGCGCCGGCTCTCATGTTTTGGGGGGTCCCTCAGTGGCCGTCCCGGCCGGATGCGGGGCTGGGCACGAAGCCGAAGCGGCCGGCCAGTTCGGCCGCGCGCACCGGTTCCGGCGTCCATTCCCCCGCGTCCACTCGATCGGCCGCCAGGTGCATGTCCAGCGTGTGCACCAGGCCGAGCCCGGCGTCGGTGGCCAGGAACAGCCGGCCGCCTTCATCGACGTGGCTGCTGCGCGGCTGGACGACGCGCCCGGTGTGCGTCAGCACCTGGCCGTCATCGGCCAGCCGCAGGATCCAGGGCGCGGCTTCGAGTTCGACATAGACGCGCTGCGGTCCGTTCTGGAAGAACCAGCGCCCGGCCTCGTCGGCCTCGTAGTTGCGGTGGATGAATTCGATCAGCTTGGCATGGCGCAGCACGGCCCCCTTGGCGGCCGGGAATGGGCCCGCGGCCTGCACCCGGTCGTCGCGCATGTACCAGTCGCCGCGGGCATCCAGTCCCAGCCAGCCGTAGCAATGCGGCACGTGGGGCCACTTGGTGATCGCCTGCCGGACGATGTCATCCATCGGGCCATTATCGGCCGGGGCCGGCTCAGCGCAGGAAGGCGTCGTAGCCGGTCTTCAGGATCAGCGCGCCCACCACGACGATGAACATGCCGCGCACGAAGCCCGCGCCATGCCGCAGCGCGAGGCGGGTGCCCAGCAGGCTGCCGGCGACGTTGGCCAGCGCCAGCACCAGCGCGTAGTGCCACCACACGTGGCCCTTCCAGGCGAACAGCGACAGCGCGGCCAGGTTGGTCGAGGTGTTGACCAGCTTGGCCGAGGCCGATGCGTGCAGGAAGTCGTAGCCCAGCCAGCGCACGAACAGGAAGACCAGGAAGCTGCCGGTCCCCGGCCCGAAGAACCCGTCGTAGAAGCCCAGCACCAGGCCGATCGCCGCGGCGGCCCAGGCTTCCCCGCGCCGGGTCAGGGCCGGTGCGTGGTGCTGGCCCAGCTGCTTGCGGGCCAGGGTGTAAGCCAGCACGGCCAGCAGCACGAACGGCAGCAGCTTGCGCAGGAATTCCGGTGACACCACCGTCACCGCCCAGGCGCCGGCGAAGGCGCCGGCCAGCCCGCACAGCGCGGCGGGCCCCAGCGAGTGCCAGTGCAGCTGCACGCGCCGGCTGTACTGCACGGTGGCGATCGCGGTGCCCCAGATCGACGCGCTCTTGTTGATGCCGAACAGCGTGGCGGGGTGGGTGTTGGGAAGGATCGCGAACAGCGCCGGCACCAGGATCAGGCCGCCGCCCCCGACGATGGCGTCCACGAATCCGGCCATCAGCGAGGCCAGCGCCATCCAGATCAGGTCCATCGGGCGGAATTCTCGCATCCGGCGGCAGAGCTGCCGGGTGGGCCCGCGCAAAACAAAGGGCGCCGGGATGAACCGGCGCCCTGAACGCATCTTCTTCGACTACCGCAGCGATCGTTGTCTTGTTCTGCTTGTCTCCTCGGCCCCCCGCTTTGCACGGACCTCGGTCCGCTTGCGAGTGCTGGCAACTCTAGCGGGCAGGCCCCTGGGCGCCATCGGGACTTTCCCGGTTCGGGCGGTCGCCAAAGGGCATGGTTCGCAGGGCTGTTGCCATGCGGTCGCGCCGACATTTGTCGGCCGCTGGCGGGCAAACCCCCTGCTATAGTCCCGCGCGGCCCCGGGGGCACCCCGGCACATAACAGGGGGGAGACATCCATGAAGAAGGGCATTCTTGCCGCCAGCGTGGCGGTGTTGCTGGGCGCGTGCGGCGGCGGTGGAGGTGGCGGCGGCTCCGTTGCGCCGTCCACGCCGGTCGCGATCCAGATCACGCAGGACAACGCCAGGCCGGTAGGCGCCCATGCGACCGATTCGGTGCAGAACACCGGTGCGGCGCAAGGCAGCACGAGCCTGATCACCGGCGTCCAGGTCGAAGGGGGTGGCAACAGCGGCAGCGCTTCGATGCTGTCGTTGGCGGGCGTCGTGCGCAGCCTGGCGGGGCGCGCCCCCGGCCCGGCGCTCGCGAGCGGGATCGAGTTCACCGAGGCCTGCGACGGCGGGCGCGGCACCATCACTGTCAGCGGCTCGGTGGCCGACGAGAACCGGCTGGCCCGCGGCGACAGCATCACGATCCGCGCCAGCCAGTGCAGCGTCGGCGGCGACTTCATCGACGGCGCCATGAGCATCTCGGTGACCGACGGCCAGATGAGCAGCGTGGTGCCCTATCCCTTCCGCATCGTCCTGGCCGTGGTCGCCAGCAAGCTGTCGGTCAGCAGCGGCGGCGTGACGGCCACCAGCAACGGCGACGTCACGCTGGACTGGAGCGCCACGTCCGACACCGAGCAGACGCTGCTGGCCAGCGGCAGCTCGCTGTCCAACGGCATGATCGCCGGCGGCGTTTCGCGCAGCGCCACCTGGCGCAACTACAGCCAGTCCATCCGACTCAGCGGTACCGAGGTCACCAGCACGCTGTCGGCCGACGTCGAATCCGACAGCCCGCAGCTGGGCGCGGGCGGCGGCAGCTACGGCGTCACCACGCCCACCGCGCTTCGCTGGAACACCGCCACCGGCCTGCCGGTCGCGGGGGTCATCGTCGTTTCCGGCGCGGCCGACTCGCGCCTGAAGCTCACCTTCGCCCCGGGCGGCGCCACGCTGGACATCGACGCCGACGGCGACGGCAGCTACGAGAGCGTGGTCAACAGCACCGCCGCTGAGCTCAGGGACCTGCTCTGATCGTGCGCCATCGCCCCGCCCTGCTGGCGCTGCTCGCCGCCTCCGCACCGCTGGCCTGGGCGGAGGCACCGGCGCTGGCGCTGGAGGGTTCGCTCGGGCTCGTCCACCGCAAGCTGGTCGAGCGCAGCGCGCTGGGGGGCAACCTGCTGGCCGAGACCGGCCCGATGCTGCAGGCGCAAGTGGAGGCGACGCGCGCGCTGGCCGGTGGCACCGCCATCGCCGCGCGGCTGCACCTGGCCGCGGGCGACCTCGACTACGACGGCCGCACCCAGGCCGGCGCCCCGCTCACCACCACCACCCGGCACTACGAGGGCGGCGCGGACCTGCTGTGGCGACCGCACGAGCCGGCGACCTGGGGCGAAGCCTGGCTGACGCTGGGCTGGCTGGCCAACCGGCGCCTGATCCGCGGCACGGCGGCCGCGGGCGGCCTGGACGAACTGTCGTCGGCTCTGCTGGCCGGAGTGCGCTGGCGCAGTCCGGCCTTCGAGCCCGCAGCGGGGTGGACCGGGCGGGTGGAAGTGGAAGCGCGCGGCAGCCTGTCGCACCGGCTGCGCGTGGACTACTACGGGCTGCTGGACCGGTCGAAGTTCGAAGGCGCCCGCAAGCAGCTGTGGACGCTCCGGCTGGTGGCGACGCCGACCGGTTCGCCCTGGTCGTGGGGGCTGGAGTGGTCGCACCTGCGGCAGCCGGCCAGCCGGGCGGTGCCGGTGTCGCGTGGTGGCGTGCAGCTGCCGGGCACGACCGTGCGGCAGCCGAAGCTCAGCACCAACGACCTGGTGCTGCGCATCAGCCGGCGCTTCTAGCGGCCTCGCGCCGCACCCATTCGGCGGCCTTCTCCGCCATCATCAGCGTCGGCGAGTTGGTGTTGCCGCTGGTGATGGTCGGCATCGCGCCGGCATCGACCACGCGCAGGCCGTCCACGCCGCGCAGGCGGAACTGCGAGTCCAGCACCGCCATCGGGTCGCCATCGTGGCCCATGCGGGTGGTACCCACCGGATGGAAGATGGTGGTGGCGATGTCGCCGGCCAGCCGCGCCAGTTCCTCGTCGGTCTGGTACTGCAGGCCGGGCTTCCATTCCTCGGCGCCATAGCGGGCCAGCGCGGGCTGGGCGCAGATGCGGCGGGTCAGGCGCAGCGAGTCGGCCGCGACCTGGCGATCTTCGGGCGTGCTCAGGTAGTTGGGCGCGATCGCCGGTGCGTCCTCCGGGCGCGGGCTGCGGATGCGCACCGAGCCGCGGCTGGTCGGGTGGAGGTTGCACACGCTGGCGGTGAACGCCGGGAAGCGATGCAGCGGCTCGCCGAACGCGTCCAGGCTGAGCGGCTGCACGTGGTACTCGACGTTGGGCCAGGCCTGGTCGGGCGTGCTGCGCGTGAACGCGCCCAGCTGCGAGGGCGCCATGCTCATGGGACCGCTGCGCATCAGCAGGTACTGCAGCCCGATGCGCGCCTTGCCGTGCCAGCTGTTGGCCAGCGTGTTGAGCGTCTGCACGCCCCGCACCTTGAACACCGCGCGGATCTGCAGGTGGTCCTGCAGGTTCTCGCCGACGCCGGGCGATTCGTGCACGACCGGGATGCCGTGCTGGTGCAGCAGCGAGCCAGGCCCGATGCCGGACAGCTGCAGCAATTGGGGCGAGCCGATGCTGCCGGCCGACAGCAGCACCTGGGTGTGCGCATGCACGCCCACGACCTGGCCGTCCTTGAGCACCTCGGCGCCGGTGCAGCGCAGCCGCCCGTCCGGCTGGCGCTCCACGCGCAGCCGCTGCACGCGGGCATCGGTCCACAGGGTGAAGTTGGGCCGGCCGTGGCAGGTCGGGCGCAGGAAGGCCTTGGCAGTGTTCCAGCGCCAGCCGCCCTTCTGGTTGACCTGGAAGTAGCCCACGCCCTCGTTGTTGCCGCGGTTGAAGTCCTCGGTGTGCGGGATGCCGGCCTGCTGCGCCGCCTGGGCGAAGGCGTCGAGGATGTCCCAGCGCAGGCGCTGGCGTTCCACCCGCCACTCGCCGCCGGCGCCGTGCACTTCGTCGGCGCCCTTGTAGAAGTCCTCGTGCTGCTTGAAGAAGGGCAGGCAGTGCTCCCAGCGCCACTCGGGGTCGCCGGTCAGCTCGGCCCACTGGTCGTAGTCGCGCGACTGGCCGCGCATGTAGATCATGCCGTTGATGCTGGAGCAGCCGCCCAGCGCCTTGCCCCGCGGATACTTCAGCTGGCGCCCGTTCAGGCCGGCATCGGGTTCGGTCCGGTACATCCAGTCGGTGCGCGGGTTGCCGATGCAGTAGAGGTAGCCGACCGGGATGTGGATCCAGTGGTAGTCGTCCTTGCGGCCCGCCTCGATCAGCAGCACCGATTTCGATGGGTCGGTCGAGAGCCGGTTGGCCAGCAGGCAGCCGGCGGTGCCGGCGCCGATGATCACGTAGTCGAAGGTGTTGTCGCTCACCTCTTGTCTCCTCCTCCGCTCTCCGGTCGCGGATGTCTCGATCCAAGTGCCACCGCGGATCCGGCTTTGCCGGGCCGCTGGTGGCGCCCCCCTTGGGGGGAGGCGGCCGAAGGCCGCTTCGGGGGGGGGACCTATTTAGCCGTCGGCATCACGAACTCGGCGCCCTTGCCGATGCTCTCCGGCCAGCGCTGCATGATGGACTTCTGCTTGGTGTAGAAGCGCACGCCTTCCTCGCCATAGGCATGCATGTCGCCGAACAGGCTCTTCTTCCAGCCGCCGAAGCCGTGCCACGCCATCGGCACCGGGATCGGCACGTTGATGCCTACCATGCCCACCTGCACCCGGCGCGAGAACTCGCGCGCCACGTGGCCGTCGCGGGTGAAGCAGCACACGCCGTTGCCGTACTCGTGCGAGTTGATCAGGTCCACGGCCTCGGCCAGGTCCTTGACCCGCACGCAGCCGAGCACCGGGCCGAAGATCTCCTCCTTGTAGATCTTCATGTCAGGCGTCACCCCGTCGAACAGGGAGCCGCCGATCCAGAAGCCGCCGTCGCAGCCGGCGCCGGCCTTGGCGCCCTGGAAGGTGCGGCCATCCACCAGCAGCTTCGCGCCCTCCTGGACGCCCTGGCCGATGTAGCCGGCGATGCGCTGCTGCGCCGCGCTGCTGACGATCGGGCCCATCTCGGCGTCCAGCTC
>Ga0196972_1000484_pt1 | contig 20510 bp, 18 predicted proteins | sample S1v_2013CmetaG_FD_148618 | JGI IMG/M metagenome (GOLD analysis project Ga0196972, IMG submission 148618) | Soil microbial communities from Anza Borrego desert, Southern California, United States - S1+v_20-13C | ecosystem: Environmental > Terrestrial > Soil > Desert | place: USA: California...
GGCGGAGCGGGGAACGACTCGATCATCGATCACGGCAACGGCACGAATGTGCTGCGTGGCGGCGATGGCGACGATACGGTCAAGTCCGACTGGCGATCCAGCAATACGATGGAGGGCGGCGGCGGCAGCGATGTGCTGTTCATCGACTACTATTATTTGTCCCGCGCCAATGCCGACACCGCCAATGTCTTCGCCGGCGGTACCGGCAACGACAAGATGACCGGCTACAGCGGCGCCGACACCTATCTGTTCAACCGCGGCGACGGCCAGGACACGATCCTTGATTACGACACGCTGAGCGCGAGCAAGACCGACCGCATCGTGTTCGGAGCGGGCATCACCGCGGCCGATGTCCAGGCAACGCGGTCAAACAATGGCGCCGGCTACGACTTGGTGCTGACGATCGTCGACCCTTCCAATCCGGCGGCTACCGACCGCATCACGATCCAGAATTGGTTCAACAGTCCGACGTACCGGATCGAGGTGTTGGAATTCGCGGATGGCACGACTCTGACGGCGGCGCAGCTGACAATGCTCGGAAATCAGATCAGCGGCACCCATGATGCGGATACGTTGAGTTGCACCGACAGCTCGGACAACACGATGAGCGGCCTGGGCGGGAACGACAGCATCACCGACCATGGCGGCAACGACACGCTGGACGGCGGAGCGGGGAACGACTCGATCATCGATCACGGCAACGGCACGAATGTGCTGCGTGGCGGCGATGGCGACGATACGGTCAAGTCCGACTGGCGATCCAGCAATACGATGGAGGGCGGCGGCGGCAACGATGTGCTGTACATCGATAACTATTACCTGTCGTCCGCCAATGCCGACACCGCCAATGTCTTCGCCGGCGGTACCGGCAACGACAAGATGACCGGCTACAGCGGCGCCGATACCTATGTGTTCAATCGTGGCGACGGGCAGGATACGCTCATAGATTACGACATGCTCGGCAGCGGCAAGACGGACCGCATTGTGTTCGGAGCGGAAATTAAGGCAGCCGATGTCCAGGCTACGCGCTCGGACTACGGTGCCGGCTACGACTTGATACTGACGATCGCCGATCCGATCAATCCGACGGCCACCGACCGCATCACGATCCAGAACTGGTACTCCAGCAACAACATCTTCCGCATCGAACGCCTGGAATTCGCCGATGGCACCGCCATGACTGCGGAACAGCTGACGATGATCGGGAGCCGCATCAACGGCACCAACGGCACTGATACGATGACCTGTTACGACAACTCCGACAATGTGATGAACGGCCTGGGAGGCAACGACAGCATCACCGACCGTGGCGGCAACGACACGCTGGAAGGCAGTGCGGGAAACGACACGATCGCGGACTACGGCGCCGGCACGAACGTGTTGCGCGGCGGCGATGGCGACGACATGGTCAAAGCCGACTGGCAATCCAGCAATACGATGGAAGGCGGCGCGGGTAACGATGTGCTGTACATCGATAACTATTACCTGTCGGCCGCCAATGGTGAGACTCTCAATACCTTCATCGGAGGCACCGGCAACGACAGGATGACCGGCTACAGCGGCGCCGACACCTATCTGTATCACCGAGGCGACGGTCAGGATACGATCTACGACTACGACATGCTCGGAACCGGCAAGACTGACCGCATCGTATTCGGGGCAGGCCTCAGTGCGGCCGATATCCAAGCGACGCGTTCGGACAATGGCGCCGGCTATCATTTGGTGTTGACGATCATCGATCCGACCAATCCGGCAGCCACCGACCGCCTCACGATCCAGAACTGGTTCTACAGTCAACCTTTCCGTATTGAGCGCCTGGAGTTCTCGGATGGCACAGTCATGACGGCGGAGCAGCTAACGACAATGGGGAGCCGGCTCACCGGTACCAATGGTGCCGATACCTTGAGCGGCGTCGACAGTTCCGATAACGTGATCAGCGGCTTGGATGGCAACGACTCCATCACCGATCATGGCGGTAACGACACGCTGGAGGGCGGTGCGGGCAACGACACGATCATCGACCACGGCAGCGGCATCAATGTGTTGCGTGGCGGCGATGGCGACGATACGGTCCAGGCCAACTGGAAATCCAGCAATACGATGGAAGGCGGCGCCGGCAACGATGTGCTGTTCATCGATAACTATTGCCTGTCGGCCGCCAATGGTGAGACTCTCAATACCTTCATCGGAGGCACCGGCAACGACAGGATGACCGGCTACAGCGGCGCCGACACCTATCTGTATCACCGAGGCGACGGTCAGGATACGATCTACGACTACGACATGCTCGGAACCGGCAAGACTGACCGCATCGTATTCGGTGCGGGCATCAGCGCGGCCGATATCCAAGCGACGCGTTCGGACAATGGCGCCGGCTATCATTTGGTGCTGACGATCATCGATCCGACCAATCCAGCAGCCACCGACCGCCTCACGATCCAGAACTGGTATCACAGCGCCCCGTTTCACATCGAAACACTGGAATTTGCGGATGGAACGATATGGAGCGAAATCGCCATTCGAACCAAGGCGTTTGTCTGCACGGCCGGTAACGACACGCTCGCCGGCTTTGCCGGCCACGACATGATCCAAGGGCTGGCCGGAGCGGATAACTGCTCGGGTTATGGCGGCAACGACTTGTTGCATGGCGGCGCCGATGCTGATGTCCTCGATGGCGGCGACGGCAACGACCTGCTCATCGGCGGCAGGGGCGACGATCGCCTCGTCACCGGCACCGGAGCCGACATCGTCGCCTTCAACCGCGGCGATGGGCGGGACACGATCGTGGCGGGAGCCGGCCGGGACGACACGATTACACTGGGCCACGGAATCCGGTACGCCGACCTGGAATTCGCCAGGAGCGGCGACGACTTGCTCTTGCTGGCCGGCGCCGACGACCGCATCACGCTGGCGAACTGGTATGCCGGCAGTCAAGGCACGGCCATCCTGCAATTGGTGATCGACGGCACGGCCGATTACGATCCGGCCGCTGCCGACGAATTGCATCAGCAAAAGGTTGCGCAGTTCGACTTCGGACAACTGGCACTGCAATTCGACGCCGCCCGCGCGGCCGATCCGGCGCTGGCGAAGTGGGCGTTGCTGCCGGCATTGGCCGACGCCTTCAGCGGAGGCAGCGACACGGCCGCCATCGGCGGCGGTCTGGCCTACCACTATGCGCAGCACGACGGTCTCGCCGGGATACCGATCATGACGGCGCAGGCAACGCTAAACAGCGCGCAGTTCGGGACCGGCAACGACGGTATCCTGCTGGTGGGAACGGCCCCGGATGCTTCGCAGGTACTGCTGTGAAGACAGATCCGTGACGCACCGGCATTCCGGCGCCGCGCGCCGGGATGCCATCGTTTCCCCTGCCCGATCAGCGTTTTGCAGGCGGATTTTTTCACGGTGACGGCGCTTGCGGCGCCAGCCGCCGCACGAAGAAGCCAAGTATCTCGTCGCGCGCCGCGACGGTCGGTTGCCCGGCTTCGTCGATCAGATGCGCGGTGACGACGCTGTGCGGACATCCCACCACTTGCGCGAAGAACGGCGGCGTCTCGCGGCTGGCCGCCTCGTCCGGCAGCTCGCGCGCGACGAAGCGGTCGCCGAGCGCCTCGGCATAGGCGGCGAAGCGCTGCGCGGTGCAGAAGCGGTCGCCCCGGAACCGATAGGCCATCACGGTCAAGTCTTCCCGCTCCAGCCGCTCGCGCACCGCCGCCAGTTCGGCGGGCGCGATCTCCAGGCCGGCCGGGTCGTTGAGCGGCAGCGTCGGTTGCGATAGCACCGGCGCCAGCATCGCCGGCTCCAGCATCATCGTGAGCGCGAAATTGCCGGTAAAGCACATGCCGATCGCGCCCACGCCCGGGCCGCCGCATTCCCGGTGCGCCAGCCGCGCCAGCGCCCGCAGCCACACGGTCAGCGGGCTCGATTCGTTCGCCGCGAAGGCGCGAAACTCGGCGCTGACGCAGGCACGCCGGAAGACGGCCACGCCCTCCTCTGCGCCCGGCACGGCGCCGTCGCGGCCGAACAGCGACGGCATGTAGACCGTGAACCCGGCGTCGCGCACCCAGCGGCTGAAGCGGGCTACATGCGGACTGATACCCGGCATCTCCGTCATGACGATCACCGCCGGCCCGGCGCCGGCGACGTACACCTTCTTCGCGACGCCGTCGAAGGCGATTTCGCGGGCGACGAAATCCTCGAGCGGATCGTCTTCGTTCATGTTCCTTTTCGGCATCGGCGGCCTCCTTCTCTAGCATGGATGAGCCGCCAGTCTGGCGCACGGGATAAAAAACGGAAATGTCCATTTTTGACATTTTTCATGTCAAAATGGACAAATGAAAACGATCCTGATTCTGGCGCTCGACGGCGTCATGGATTCCAGTCTTGCCATCACGCTCGATACGCTCCGGGCAGGGCAGGCATTCCTGCGGGGAAAAGGCAAATCGAGCCAGGTGCGGCCGCTCGTCGCCGGCCACGGGAAGACGGTCCGCACCGGCGCCGGTCTGCGGCTCACGCCGGACCTTCAATTCGCGGACGCGGGCGCGGTGCGGCCGGACTGGATCGTCGTTCCCGGTCTCGGGCTGACATCGGACGCGGCGATCGCGGCGCGCTTCGCCCGGAAGGATGCGCTCGCGGCCATGGAATTGCTGCGGCAAGCGCCAGGCGCGGCGCGGATCGGCGCCTCGTGTTCCTCGGTCTTCCTGCTGGCCGAAGCCGGCCTTCTTGCCGGCCGCGAAGTCACCATGACATGGTGGCTGGCCCATCTGTTCCGGGCGCGCCATCCCCACGTCCGGCTGGACGAGACGAAGATGCTGGTGCGGGACGGCCGCTATCTGACCGCCGGCTCGGCCTACTCGCAGCTCGACCTGATGCTGGCCATCGTGGCCGATACCATGGGGACTTCCGTGGCGCATCTTTGCTCGCGCTACCTGCTTATCGATCGCCGGCCGTCCCAGGCCCGTTACATGATCCACGCCCATGCGCAACACGTCGATCCGACCGTCGTCGCCGCCGAACGCTGGATCGATGCCCATCTGTCCGAACCGATCAGCATCGCCGACCTGGCGGCGGAACTGTCGGTGTCGCCCAAGACGCTGGCGCGGCGCATCGCCGCCGCCACCGGCGTTTCGCCCGTCAAATTCCTGCAGCGCCGGCGCCTGCTGCACGCCTCGCATCTGATCGAGACGACCTCCATGTCGATCGAAGCCGTCGCGGCCGAGGTGGGCTATCAGGACGGCACGGCGCTCAGGAAATTGATCCGGCGCGAGTTCGGCACGACGCCGGCGGCATTACGCGGTTAGGCCGTACAAGAATGGCGCGCTCCCCTGTTTATGGGATGGCTCGTTACCGGAACGGAATTTATGATCCGCTTTTCATCCGAGAGAAAAAGGGAGCGCGGCATGGAACAGATTCAACTTCTCATCAACATCCAGAAAGATCAGACCGCCCTGATTTATACGCTGTGGAGTTTCTTCCAGGGCTTATCGCTGGTTCTCATCGGTTTCGTATTCACGCATGAATATGTCCGCAAGAGCCGGCCGATTCTCGCTTGTCTCAGCACCAGTCTCTTTATTTTCTCCATCGGCAATCATCAAGCCATCGTGCGCGCCCAGAACCTGGTGGCGGCGGCAACGAAACAGCTGAATGAAGCGGCGGCGGCGAATCCGGGGCTCCAGGGCGTGCTCCAGGCATTCGAGGCGCCTTCCACATCCGGGCTCGAAGCCGCGCACTTCCTGTTTACCGCATTCGTCGTCATCGGCGTGTGGGTTCCGTACCTGGTATCGCGGCTTTCCGAGCGGTTCGGCCCCGCGAATCCGGCTCCCGGGACCGCGAAACGCTGAGTCGCGCGGCCCATCCGGACACGAATCGGAACGCTCGCAGCAGCAGCATCAACCCCCGGCGGCGTGGGCCGCGCTATGCTCCCCATGCAAGCGCCGGCCCGTGCGCCACTCTCATCAAGGAGATCTCCCATGCCCGAATCCGCACCCTCTTCCGCGACCGTCGATTTCCTGACCAAGGCCGTCACTCTCGTCTCACTGGCGCTGGGCATCTTTGCGACCTGGAAAGCTTTGCCGGCGGATGCGGAAATCAAGCGGCTGCAAGCCGAGACCCAGCGCCTCGACCTTGCCTTGAAACAGGCCGATGCCGAATTGAAGAACCTGGAATCCAACCGCAAGCTGACCTTCGAGCTCTACCAGGAAGTCAAGAAGGTCATCGAGAAAGAAGACAAGGATCCGCGCGAGGAAGACGCAGTGCGGGTCCTGGTCGAATCGCTGGCGGACGAACCTTTCCGCTGGAAACTGCTCAAGGTGATCGCCGTCGGCGCGCAAAGCGAGGAGGTGAAGGAGATCGCAGCCGCGACCTCGAAGTTCTATGAGGAAGAAGTTTCGGTGCAAGCGCGTCCGGGCGCCGCGCCGAAACCGGCCGAGGCGAACGCCGCCCATGCCGGCGCCGGCGCATACAACGTGGATTTCTTTTTCTGCGAGGATAAGCAACCGACGTCCGAGCCGCTGGCGCGCGCCGCGCGCGATCTGAAGTCACCGAGCGACACCGGCCGCTGGCGCGTGCGCGCCCTGCCCCGTACGATCAACCAGCAACCCGGCTACAGCATCACGGTCAACGAGATCCGCTACACGCCGCCGGAAGAAAAACCCGTGGCCGACGCCTTGGCGAAGATGCTGTCCGCCAAGGGTCTGCAGTTCAAGTTTCACGAAACGTCGTTTCCGACGCCGGGCTACGTCAGCGTATTCATCTGCCAATGACGAATCCGGATCGGAAACGACGCAAGAAACAAGGCGCTCGCGGCCGTCATTCCAGGTCGTAGCGGCTCAGCACGGCCTTCCAGGCCGGATCGGATTTCATGCCTGCCACGACGGCATCCAACTCCTTGCCGAGCGCCGCGTCGTTCTTCGATACGAAGATGAAGCGATCGAATTTCGCGTGCGGCTTCTGGGAGACATATAGCGTGCTGCTCAACGGGCTTTGACTGCCGAGCTGTTTCAGGAGAAAACGGTAGGTGCTGAACGGCATGATGGTGACATCGGCTCGGCCGGAAGCGATCTTCTTCAGGTTGGAGAGCTCTTCCGTCACGTCCTCGCGCTGCAGCTCCTTGCCGAAGCGCTCCTCCAGTCCGGCATAGCGGTTGCCGACGACGCCGGCGAACCGCAAGCCGTTCAACGACGCCGGATCGCTGTATTCCACCTTTTTCGCAGCCGGAGAAATGACGGCGTTGGCATCGGAGAGGAACGAGGGCGTCCAGTAGAATTTCTTCTTGTCGGCGTCGTTGACGAACATCGGATTCAAGAACAGCACGACCCCCTTGAAGTTCGCGTCGGCCTCGATCGTCTCGTTGAGCTTCTTGCGCGGGACGTTCTCCAGTTGCAGCTTGTATTTTCCCTTGAGTTTCGTGTTCAGATAGGCGACCACGTCGGCCGCCAATCCGCCCTTGTCGACGACGAACGGCACCGCCTGGTACGTGTTGTAGGCCGCCAGCGTTTCTTCCGCCGCCGCGCTCATGCCTGCCGCGGCAAGCGCGATCGTCAAAATCGCCGCCGCCGTCCGCCGGCAGGCGCGCGCCGTCATTCCCCGTCTCTCCATGGTTCCCTCCCCTCTTGCAGTATGTCGGATTCCTGCTGCTCCCCTTTTTGCCGTTACGGCAAATACAACGAAAACAATGCGCCCCCGCGCGCGCCGTTCCGCAGCCATGCGCGGCCGGCGCGATCGCCCTTGCGATGCGCGCGCGCGATCGCATCGCATAACGCCATGCCGAGGCCGGTCGACGGCTTCGCCTCGGCGGCGCCGAGTCCGGGGCCATCGTCGCCGACGCTGAACACCAGCTCGCCCTCCTGCTGCCGGCAACAGAGAGTCACCGTGCCGCGCGCGAATCGCGTCGCGTTCTGCAGCGCCGCTTCCAGCGCCAGACCGACCAGGTTCTCGTCGAAAAAGCCGATGACCGGCATGTCGGTCTTGTCGATCACGATCTTCAGTTCCGGCCGCGCCGGGGCGCGCTGGCGCACCAGGCCGTCGAGGAAATCCTCCGGGTTGACCGCCTCGATGCGCGGGGCCAGGCCTTGCGTATCCGACTTGTACAGCGTCAGGAAGCCGATCAGCTTGTCCCGCAGCGCGGCGCAATTGCCATGCGCCGCGAACGCCCGCTCGCGCGACGGGTTTTCCGCCATGACCAGCAATTCATTCTCCAGTATCCCGAGCGCGTTCTTGATGTCGTGCACGATGACGGCGGCGAGCTGGCTGTCCACGCCTACTCCTTCTTCCCCGTGCGGCTCAGGGTTTCGCGCATGAAGCGGTACATCTTCGTGACCCGCTCGTTGCCCGGCATCAGTGCATCGAGCTTGGACAGATAGTTGTTGACCTTGCCGACGTAGTCGAGATTGAGCCCTTTCTGGCTCATCCACAACAGATGCAGCTGCGCCGCCGCCAGCAGCACGCCGGTGTTTTCCGGCATGCGCTGGAGCGCCTCGTCGAGCTTGGCGAGCGATTCGTCGAACTGCGCCTTGCGCATCAAGGCATTGGCCTCGGCCACGATGCCGTTCACCCGCTGCTGAGCATCGTCCACGATGCCGGCCGCCAGCTCTTCCTTGCCGGTATCCTTCAGCACCTTGCGCGCGAGCGACACCAGGCGCGGATTCTCGTGGTCGGCCATCACCGCCTTCGACAGGATCTCCGCGCCCTCGTCGTCGCGGCCAAGCGCGAAGGCAGCCTTGGCCAGCGCCAGCGACGAGACGTCGGCCTTGCTGACGTCGGCCAACTCCTTGGCCGCGGCATACGCCTGCTGCGCCGCCTCGACGTCGCCGAGCTGGAAATGCGCCTGCGCCTGCACCGCCGACTTGGCCGCGACGAACAACGGCGCCTCGGCATACTGCTTCGGCGCGGTCGCCAGCAGTTGCAGCGCTTCTTGCCCGTTGCCCTCGTCGACATGGACCTGGGCCAGCGACAGCACGTCGGACGGCTGGGCGGTGAGCGAGCCCTTGGTGTGGCTCAACGCGCGATCGAACGCGACCCGCGCCTGCTCGAGCTCGCCGGTGCGGTAGGCAACATCGCCCACCATGCGGCTGCGCCTGGCGGACGGAATCACGTCGTAGGACTTGTTCAATGCCTCGAGCGCTTCCTGTTCCTTGCCTTGCGCCTCGGCCACCTTGGCCAGCAAGTCGTAGGCCAGCACATACTTCGAATTCATTTCCAGCACTTCGCGCGCGACGCTGCCCGCCTTATCGAGATCGCCCGCCATCTGGTGGCAGCGGGCGACGCCCAGCCTGGCCCAGACGATGTCGTCGCGCACCTTGAGCGCGGACTCGAAAACGGCGCGCGCTTCTTCGTGCCGGCCGAGATCGAGCAAGGCATTGGCCTTGAGCTTCAAGATGTCGAGCGCCCATTTGGGCTGGGCCGCGAGCACGACGTCGCATTCGGCGACCGCGCCGGCGACATCCTTCAGGCTCAGACGCCCGACGATCGGCCGCAACGCCGCCTGCTTGTCGAGCAGGCGTTCGATGCGTTCGAGCAGCTTGCCGCCGGTGAGCGGCTTGACCATGTAGGCATCCGGCTGGAATTCCGCGGCGGCGGCCACCAGGTCGTAGCTGCTCTCGGCCGTCACCATGATGAACATGGTCGCCGGCGAGAGAATTCCCTGCGAACGCAGGAACTCCAGCAATTGCTGGCCGTTGGTCTCGCGGTTGAGGTTGTAATCGCAGACGATGACGTCGTAGGTCTGCCTGCGGATGTAACTGATCGCCTCGTCGGGCGTGCCGGCCTGATCGACATGCGGAATGCCGAGCTGGCCCAATTGCGTGCGGATGTTTTGCCGCATTGTGGCCATATCGTCAACTACGAGCGAACGCAAATTGGCGAGACGCTGGTTGGTGATCGTTGCCATGGACGCATGGACGATGAGGCGGTTGAGGAAAACTCATCATACTGCGGCGGCTGCGCAAATGACCGAACCGAAATTATTCTGTTCCCTTGACGCAACAGTGTGCCGCCGGGCGATCCTCCAGAACTTACAATCACTCATCCGGCCCGCCGCCGGCGTGTGCGGCCGTCCTCGAGGATTGCATATGGAACAGCGCCCAACCGAGATTTCGGACCCGACACCGGAGGCTCCCAGGCCTCCGGTCCTGCGCATGATCAACGACGCGCATCGGCGCCTCGAATACCTGCTGCTCAACATCGAGCGTCAGACCGATGCGCAGTCGGAGATCCTCGCCGTGGCGCGCAGCCTGTCGCACGCCGTCGAACTCCATCCCGATGTCGCGCTCGCCTGTATTCTCCTCAACCAGAACGAAGGCAGCTACGCGGTGCGGCATTGCGTCGATACCGCCGTCGTCGCTCAACTCGTGTCGACCGCCCTGCACAAGGGACCGCACGAGATCCTGACCGTCATGGCGGCGGCGCTGACGATGAACGTCGGCATGCTGCAACACCAGGAGCAGCTGCAGACCCGGCTCAATGCGATCTCCCCGCAAGAGCTGGCGATGATCCAGGAGCATCCGCAGCGCAGCGTCGATCTCCTGCGCCGCGCCGGCGTCGACAATGAAGACTGGCTATCCTATGTGCTGCTGCATCACGAGAACGAAGACGGCAGCGGCTATCCGTTCGGAAAAAGCGCGGCCGACATACCGCTGCCCGCGAAGGTGGTATCGCTCGCGGACCGCTACTGCGCGCGGGTCTCCTCGCGCAGCTACCGCAAGTCGCTGCTGCCCAACGAGGCGCTCAACGACATCCTGCTGGCCGATCACCAGAGCGTCGATCCGATGCTGACGGCCTGCTTCATCCGCGTGCTGGGCATCTACCCGACGGGCGCGATGGTGCGGCTGGCCAACGGCGAGATCGGCGCCGTGACCGGCAAGGGCGAAAGCATCACGGCGCCCATCGTGCATGCCCTGGTGGCCGCCGACGGCAGGCTGCTGGCCCAGCCGGTGCGCCGCAACACCGTGCATGGCGAGTATGCCGTCCGCGAAATGCTGAGCGAGGAGCGGGCCGGCGTGCGACTGCGCATGCAATCGTTGTGGGGCGACGAAGCGCAGCCTTGAAGTCGCCCGTTCCGGGCATCCGCGCCGATGGCGCGGCCGGCCGGCTCTCCGTCACTGGCCCGGCCGCATCGCGCCCAACTGTACCTGTTGTCCCCGCCTCGCGCCGCCTACACTAGCCCGTCGATTCCAAACGCCGGTGCGTGCGGCCGTTGCGCGCGTATTGCCAGGACCTGGGCAGACATGAGCATCCACACTATTTTCACGTTTATCGTCGTCGCCGGGCTGACCATCGCCACGCCCGGCCCGGCGATCCTGCTGTCGCTGCGCAATGGCGCATCCTACGGCGTCGCGTCGGTCGCGTGGTCCGCGCTCGGCAATGTCTGCGGCGTATGCTGCCTTTCCACCGCGGCCATGTTCGGCCTGGGCGTCGTGCTCAAGTCGTCGGCGCTGCTGTTCGGATTGCTGAAGCTCGCGGGCGCCGGCTACTTGCTTTATCTCGGCGTGCGCAGCCTGCTGGGCGGTTCGCGGAGCCTGGCATACAGCCCCGAGCCGGAAGAGCGGGCCATGCCGAGCCGACGCCGGCTGTTCGCGGAAGCCTTCCTGACCGCCGCCACGAATCCGAAGGCCTTGCTGTTCTTTACGGCGCTGTTCCCGCAATTCATCAACCCAGATGCAGCGCTGGCGCCGCAGTTCCTGGTCCTGACCGGCATCTTCATGGCGCTCGCCTACCTGACGCACCTGGCCTATGCCATCGCCGCATCGCGCGCCCGGAAAATGCTGCGGCGACCCGGTTTTGCCAAGTGGCTGAACCGCACGGTCGGCGCGACCTTCATCGGCTTTGCGGCACTGCTGCTTGCCGCCCGGCGCCAGGCAGGCTGAGCGGATCCGCAAAGCTCGCCGCGGCACGAGATACGTCGCGTGGCCGCTTCGTGCTCTCGCGGGAGCCTCGATGACGGCCGGGGAAAACGTCCGGCCCGGGTTGCCCGGCCGGCCAGCCGCCCGCCAGGTCGCCGCGCTATTCCCGCTATACTTCAGCCTTCTCCGTCGACCGGACTGTCCAACGCGCGAACAATACTAAAACCAGCGCACTTCCAGTCGGGCAGGTCCGGAAAAATCAAGGCAACTGTCACTATGGTCATACATCGCGTCATCGGGCATTTCCGCGCGCTTGCCGCCGCATTCCTCTGCGCCGCTTCTTTCGCCGCGCCGGCGGGAGCGCAAACCGAAGCGTCGTCGCCAGCGGCGAAAGCGGGACGTCCGCGGGTCGCGCTCGTGCTCTCCGGCGGCGGCGCGCGCGGCCTGGCGCACATCGGCGTGCTGCGCGTGCTGAAGGAGATGCACGTTCCGGTCGATATCGTCGTCGGCACCAGCATGGGAGCCGTGGTCGGCGGCGCCTATGCGGCCGGGCGCACGGTGGATGAACTCGCCCGCATCACCCGGGAAACCCCGTGGCATAACGTGCTGTCCGACCGCCCGGTGCGCGATACGCTCGATTACCGCCGCCGCGAGGAAGACGTGCTGCTGCCGTCGCGCATCGAATTCGCCGTCACCAAGGCGAACGGCGTTTCGCTGCCGCCGGCGGCCGCCAGCAATGCCGCGATCGAAGAAGCCTTGATCCGCCTGCTGCCGGCCGGCATGCGCGACCGCCGCGTCGACCAGCTCGCGCTGCCGTTCCGCTCGGTCGCGTCCGACCTGGTGTCGGGAGAGCTGGTGGAGCTGGCCGACACCTCGCTGTTCCTGGCGCTGCGCGCATCGCTGGCCGTGCCAGGCGTGTTCGCGCCGGTGCGCGTGAACGATCGGCTGGTGGTGGATGGCGGCCTGGTGCGCAATCTCCCCGTCGACATGGCGCGCGCGATGGGCGCCGACGTCGTCATCGCGGTCAACGTCGGCACGCCGCTCGCTCCCGAGGAGGAACTCGGCAGCGCCATCGGCGTGGCGCGGCAGATGCTGCAGATCCTGACCGAGCAGAACGTGCAGCGCTCGATCAAGGAGCTGGGAGCGGACGATATCCTGATCGCGCCGGACCTGAAAGGGATCACCTTTCTCGACTTCGCCTTGCACGACAAGGCGATGCGCGCCGGCGAAGCGGCGGCGCGCAAGCTGGCGGACCGGCTGCGCAAGCTGGCCGTGCCGGCCGCCGATTACATCGCGTTCGAAGGCCGGCGCATGGCGCCGACGGTCGCCGACGAAGCCAACGCCGCCGTCGCGCGGCCGCTGGCCAGCGTCGAAGTGGATGGCACGCGCCACGTCAATCCGGAAGCCTTGCTCGCCCAATCCGGCCTGCGCGAAGGCCAGCTTCTCACGCCGGGGCAAATCCGGCAGGCGACGACCCGCCTGTACGGCCGCGGCGATATCGACAATGTCGAGACCGTGATCCGCGACGAAGCCGACGGACGCCATGTCACGATCAGGCCGACCGAGGCCACCTGGGGACGCAACCGCCTGCGCGCCGGCCTGGAGCTGGCCAGCGATTTTTCGGACGACAACAGTTTTTCGCTGGGACTGATGCATGTCGCGTCGTCGCTCAATCGCTATGGCGCCGAATTGCGCACCATCGCGCGAATCGGCACCGAACGCGAGCTGTCCATGCAGTTCTGGCAGCCGCTGGGCGCCGGCTCGCCGTGGTTCCTCGCGCCATCGATCGAGTACGACGGCCTTCCGATCAACGTCTATAACAACGGCCTGCGCGCCTATCGCCTCGGCATACGCTCGACCACCGCGACGCTGGCGGCCGGCCGCGAACTGGCGCGCTGGGGCGACTTCCAGTTCGGCCTGACCCGGCGCTTCGGCAAGATCGATGCGCTGATCCCGGAACAACCGGCGGCGCCGACCGTGCGCTTCTACGAAACGACGGTGTTCGGACGGTTCCGTATCGATACCCTCGATTCGCTCGCCTTTCCGACGCGCGGCCAATTGATCACCGCGCTATGGGAGCGCGCTCCGACGCGCCAGGCCGGCCAGCCCACGCTCGCGCAGTCGTCGATCGTCGGCCTGACCGCGTTCGAGGCCGGCGACTGGGCCGCCCATCTGTACGGCGAGTGGTCGCGCGCCAGCGCCGGCAACGCGCCGCAGTCGCTGGGCGGCTTCCTGCGGCTGTCCGGAACCTCGCCCGATTCGCTGGACGGCAACAAGATCGTCTTCGGCCGCGCGGTGTTCGCGCGCAAGATCGGCGTCATGCCGGCCACGATCGGCAACGCGGTGCGCTTGGGATTTTCGGTCGAACTGGGCGGCGGCTTCGGCAACGGCGAGACCGTGCGCTTCGAAGATCTGAAGCGGGCCGGCAGCGTATTTGTGGCCGCCGATACGCGTTTCGGGCCGCTCTACTTCGGCGCCGGCGGCACCAAGGGCAACGGCGGCACGCTCTATCTCTTCCTCGGCCCGATCTGGTGAGCGGCCGGCGCGGCGGGATTGCGCCGCAGCGCCGTGAATGCCGAGAATTCCCAGGAACGCAGGCCGACCAGGAGCGTGAAGCCGTCGCGTTCGTCCGGCCGCAGGCGGCGGTCCTCGTGATGCAGCCGCGCCAGGTCGGCCGCCAGTTGCCGGATCTTCTGCACCGTTTCCTGCGCGCTCGGCAGCGAGAGCCGGGCAGGCACGCATAGCAGGCATTCGCCCTCGGCATCGAAATCGCCGTCGAAATAGTCGCTGACCACGAACTCGCGGAAATAGCGCTGCACCGGCCCGTCCGGCCGCCAGTGGAAGGCGTTGGATACGATCAGCCGGTAGCGATTGTGCGGCCGCAGCTCGATCAGGCCGAGCCGGTCGAGCGCGGTCAGCTTGCGGATGCACTCGGCCTCGGTCAAATCGTAGGTATCAAGGATCTGCTCCACGCTCCAGTGGCCGAGGCAGCAGATGGCGACCAGCAGCAGCTTCGGATCGGCCACCAGCGAGCGCTCCTGGGCCAGCGTCAGCGTATCGGCCCGCGGCGCCGCGTCGGCCGCCTTGCGCAGCACGTCCTCGAGCGCGATGCCGGAAGCCTTGCAGATCTGCGCCAGGCGCGACAAGGTCATGTCGCGCTGCGCGAAGATGCGCTTGACGCTCGACTCGCTCATGCCGATCCGCTGCGCCAGCAGCCTGTACGTCACGCCTGCCGCGCGCATCTCGGCGCGCAATATCTCGAACACCTGCTCGGGCGATCCCATCGTTCACCTTCATTCCTGATTTGGCGGAGACCGAAATGTATCGTATTTCAGTACCAAATGTCTCGATCTTCGCTTCTTCGCACAATCCTGTGGTACGTTCCGCCGAAATTGGCGACACTTCGCCCCGGTCGCAGCCCTGCATCCCTCAGGTGCGCGCCGCACGACAGGGAAGCCTCCCCCTGCCTCATCATCAATTCGAACAAAGGAATCATCATCATGATGCGTCGCTCTCTCGCACTGTCCTCCGCCTTGTTGCTTGGCCTGCTATCCGCTTCCGCGTTCGCGGACAACTCCGCTCCGCTTTCCTCCGGCCGCGCCAGCCAGCGTTCCTCCGGCGCGCCGGAACGGGAAATCGGCGTCGGCATCGGCGTCGGTCCGACCTATCTCGGCAGCGATAAGAACCGCGGCGGAATCGGCCTGTACGCCGAAGCCAATTTCTCCAACGGCTTTTTCGTCAGCACGACCGACGGCATCGGTTTCCGCTTCATCGAGAATGCGGCGGGCTTTTCGCTCGCCGCCAGCATCGACTCGTCCGGCATGCGCCGCGAAAAGGATGGAAAGTACGGCCGCGACGGCGGCAGCAACCCGCTGCTCGGCATGGGCGACGTGAAGGCGCGGCCGCGGGCCAACGTGTTCCTCAACTACGACGCCGGCCCCTTCCACACCACGCTGGCGTTGCGCCAGACCCTGGGCTCGCGCCATGGCACCGGCGTGGATCTGTACGGCAGCTACGATCTGCATGCCGACCGCGACAACCTGGTGCGCGCCACCGCCGGGATTTCCTATGCCAACCGCAGCCTGATGCAGACCTTCTTCGGCGTGAACGAGACGCAGGCAGCGAATACCCCGTACGACGTGTACCGGCCGAGCGCGGGCATCGCCGGCGGCGGCATCGGCGTCACCTGGCGGCACGCCTTCAGCCGCGAATGGGTGGGCACCGTCGGCGCCGGCGTGACGCACCTGCGCGGCGCGGCCGCCGACAGCCCGCTCACCGACCGCCGCACCAGCGCGGAAATCGGCATGAGCCTGGGTTACCGCTTCTGATCTCAGCCGCGCGCGGCGAGCCAGGCCGGCGGGAAGCGTTGCCACGCATAGCGCAACGCCTTGACCGAGCTGCCGTCCGGCGCGGCCCACATCTCCTCCCCGTTGACCACGCCGCCCAAGCGTTCATAGAACCGGCGCGCGGCGTGGTTTTTTTCCACCACGAACAGATGCATGCCGCTGCCGGGATGGCAGGCGACGCTCCAGCGCGCCACGTCCGCCATCAGCATGGCGCCGATGCCTTGTCCCTTGCGGTCCGGATCGACGTGGAGATTCTCCAGCAGCGTGCCGCATCGATCGTCCGCGTTGCCGTAGGCGCAGGCGAAGCCGGCGATCCGGCCGTTGTCTTCCGCGACCACGATGTATTGGTTCGGCGCCGGATGCTGGAAGCGCTCGTGCCATTGGGCTTGGCGCTCGCGCAGGATATCGCCGTCGAGATAGGCGTCGGCCAGCACCCCGCGATAGACAATGCGCCAGCTTTGCGCATGCAGGTTGGCAATCGCGTCGGCGTCGGCCGCTGCGGCGGTTCGAAAAATCATGGGTCACCCGTCCGGTTATGCAAAAATATCGGCTTCCCTCGAACTCGATTCTCCCTTGAGCACCTACACCCTTTCTTCGCCCGTCGAAGCCGAAATCGAAATCCGCAAGAGCCGCTTCATCGGCATCGCCATGCCGGTGGAAGATCGTAGCACCGCGATGCGGGAATTGCAGGCGCTGCGCGAATTGCATCCGGGCGCCACCCATGTCTGCTGGGCGCTGCTGGCCGGCGGCCAGTCGGGAATGTCGGACGACGGCGAACCTTCCGGCACGGCCGGCAGGCCGATCCTCGAAGTGCTGCGCCATCACGAACTGGACGGCGTCCTGGCGGCGGTCGTGCGTTATTACGGCGGCGTCAAGCTGGGCGCGGGAGGATTGGTGCGCGCCTACACGGATGCGATCGCGATGGCCTTGAAGAACGCCGCGCGCATCGAGAGGATTGCCCGCTCCGAGCTGACCGTCGACGTCGATTATGCGGATGAGGCGCGCGTGCGGCGCTGGCTGGAACAGCAGGATTTCGTTCTTGCCGGCAGTGCGCACGGAACGACGGTCAGGCTCGTCATCCGCCTGCCGTCGGACCGGCTCGACGCCGCGCGGGCCGCCTTGCGCGACCTGACGCAAGGGCGGGCCGGCGTGAGCTGAGCGCCGGCGCCGCCGATTCAGGCCGCGCTGCCTTCGCTTCGCAATCCGCGCGCCTGTTCGAGCGCCGCGATCACGTCCGCGGGCGCGACCACGCCTTGCCGCGCCCGGATCACTCCCTTGGACGTGCCGACCGCCGCCACCCGGTCGCCGACCATGAAGGTATGCGTCATGTAGAAGAACTTCTCATCCCAATGCGTGAGTTCGAGTGACACGTCGAAACGCTCGAACAGCTTGAGCGGCCGTTTGTAAGTCATCGTATGGTCGGCGATGATGGGCGCCCACCCTTTCTTGAGCATGAGCTTGAGCAAGCCGGAACGGATGAACAGATCGACACGGTTGAGGTCGCAGATCGTGAGATAGCGGCCGTTGTTCATGTGCAGGTTGAAGTCGAGATCGTTCGGCAGCGTGCGCAGGCGCAGATGGCTGCGCGCGGGGCCGATCGGCAGGCGCTCCCGGAACAGGGAAATCGCGAGGACGTACAAGAGGCGCAGGATCAGGTTCATGGGATCGTCTTCCGGTCATCGTCGCCGATCACTTCAGATTCATCGTGATGCGCGCGCTGAATACGTGCTTGCCCTCTGCGTCGAAGGCTTCGACCGGCACCTCGACATCGCCGGCGGCAGCCCAATCGACCTGTTCGCCATTGGCGACGACCCGCATGTCGGTCTTGGCCTTGGCCAGATATTGCACGCTCATGCCGACCGGAATCCATTGGCGGCCGTCGGCGATCGATACCGTCGTCATCGTGCCGGCGGCGAGTTCGGCCGCATTGCACAAGGCGATGGCGTGAACGGTGCCGAGGTGATTGTGCACGGCGCGGCGGTTGGCGAAACGCACTTCGGCATAACCGGGACGCAATTCTTCGAATTGCGGCTCGATGGTGGCGAAGTAAGGCGCGAATTCGGTCACGGCCTTGCTGAAGGCTTCCTTGCCCATCTGCTTATACATGCCGAGGGTCATGCTCTGGTTCATGAGAATCTCCGTTGTTGAGCGTGCGCAACCCGCACGAGTTTCTTTGCCGCCGCCGCATTCTGCGCTAAGGTGCGCAGTTCCAAGCGCAATTTGCAGGCGCGATGGCGCAAGGCGACGCAATAAGGCGGTCCGCCCCATGCAAACCGCGCTAGAATATTATTCTAGAATAAAATTCTAGTCAAACGGCTATGACGGAAACGAAGAAAAAAGGCAGAAAGCAGGAAATCCTCGACGCGGCGCTCCATTGCTTCACGGAGAACGGCATCGAGGCGACCACGATCGAGATGATCCGGGAACGTTCCGGCGCGAGCGTCGGCAGCATGTATCATCATTTCGGCAGCAAGGAGAGCATTGCCGTCGCGCTGTATGCCGATGCCTTGGACGAATACGGGGAATACCAGATGGCGTTGCTGGCCCGGGCGCGCGACGCCGAGGAAGGCATCAAGGCGATCGTCCATGCCTATGTCGATTGGATTTCGGCCAATCCCGAGAAGGCGCGCTTCGTGCTGTACAGCCGCGGAGCGCTGGCGAAGAGCGATGCGGCCGGCGAGCTGGCGAGCCGGACCAAGAATCACGTGCCCGAAGTCGTGCACTGGTTCAAGCCCTACATCGAGAGCGGCCGATTGAAAAATCTGCCGCGCGAAATCTATCCGTCGCTGATCACCGGGCCGGCGCACGATTACGCGCGCCTGTGGCTGTCCGGGCGCGCCAAGACCGACCTCAAGGAGTATCGCGAGCTCTTCGCGGAAGCCGCCTGGAATGCGGTGAAGCCGTAGCTCCTTGTCCGGCGGCGGAGAATCCACTTTCAGTTCAGCCGGAAGGCCCGCTCATCCAGGGCTTCTCCGACCGACGAGGCCAGGCAACGCCGGTATGCGCGCGGTGCCGGTCCCGGCGGCCAGCAAGTCGCCGCCCGCATAGGCGCCGGTCCCGCCGGCGCCGAAGATGGCTATTTTCAAGATGCCGCCGCCTCAGTAGATCACGTGCAGCCGGCGATAGAGGACGCCGAGCACGAACAAAGGCCCGATCGGGAGGAAGCGCAGATCTTCGAAGAACGACGGTTTCTTGCCTTCGATCTTGTGGCCGATGAACTGGCCGATCCAGGCAAGCACGAAGATCGTCAGCGAAATCTGCCAGATGAATTGCTGCGGCAGCATCGACAGCAGCCAGAGGAACGAGCCTGACATGAGCAGCATGCCGATGGCGAACGGCACCGAGAGCGTGAAATAGTAGATCATGGAAACGACCGTCAGGCCGAGCGCGGCAAGCGGATGAAAAGCCCAGATCAGGCCGACCGCGGAAAACATGATCGCCGGTACGCAGAGGCAATGAATCGCTTCATTGATCGGATGACGGTGGTTTTCGGAATACTGATCCAGCAAGTGGTCGATCTGCCGCGCGCTCTTCTGCCCCATGTCATCCTCCTTGTTCCTGATTCTTGCCAGGAGTTAATCGTACTGCTTAACGCGGCCGATATCCACCCTACCGCCCCCCGGCCACGTCGAGAATGCTGCCGGTCGTATAGGACGCCTCGTCGGACAGCAGCCACAGGATCGCGTGCGCGATTTCTGCCGGCTCGCCGCCGCGCTGCATCGGAATCGCGCCGCGCACGCGTTCCACGCGGCCCGGTTCGCCGCCGCTGGCATGGATATCCGTATGGATCACGCCGGGACGCACGCCGTTGACGCGAACGCCCTCGGCCGCGACTTCCTTCGCCAGGCCGATCGTCATCGTATCGATCGCGCCTTTCGAGGCGGCATAATCGATGTATTCCCCCGGCGCTCCGAGCCGCGCGGCCACAGACGACACGTTGACGATGGCGCCGCCGCCCCCGCCGTGCGCCGTGGACATGCGCTTGATCGCTTCGCGGGCGCAGATGAAACTGCCGATGACATTGGCCGCGAAGATGCGCCGCAGGCGATCCGCCGTCATCCGGTCGAGCCGCTGCTGCGTCTCCAGCGTGCCGGCATTGTTGACCAGCGCATCGAGGCGGCCGAACGTGCCGTCGACGGTCCGGAACATGCGCTCGATCTCCGGCTCCGAAGCGACATCCGCCTGGATCGCGAGCGCGCGGCCGCCGCCGTCTTCGATGGCGGCCACGACCTCCTCCGCCGCCTGCCGGTTGGCGCGATAGTTAACGGCGACCGCATAGCCGCGCTGCGCCGCCAGCCGCGCCGTCGCCGCGCCGATACCGCGGCTG
>Ga0196972_1000485_pt1 | contig 20448 bp, 19 predicted proteins | sample S1v_2013CmetaG_FD_148618 | JGI IMG/M metagenome (GOLD analysis project Ga0196972, IMG submission 148618) | Soil microbial communities from Anza Borrego desert, Southern California, United States - S1+v_20-13C | ecosystem: Environmental > Terrestrial > Soil > Desert | place: USA: California...
GGCCAGCTCGCGCGCCAGCCGGGCCGACTGCCCGGCCAGCCAGCGCTTCAATGTGGTTTCGCGCGCCTGCCGCGCCGCCTGGACCTGGGCCTGGGCCGCCTCCACACGCGTGCCCTGCTCGTGGACCCGCGCTGCGGCCTGCTCGCAGTGCCGCAGCACCTGCTGGAGTTGCGTGGCCTGCCGCTCGCGTTGCCGGGCCTGGTCGAGCGCCATCTGCGCCGCCGCCAGCGAGGCGGCCAGCGGACGCTGCGCCTCGATCGCGGCCTGCAGCTGCGCCAGTGAATCGGCGGCCCGCGTCGCAGCGTCGGCGGCAGCTTGCGCGGCCTGCGCCGCTTGCCGCTGCTGCGTGGCGGCGCCGCTGTAGCCGGTACGCGCCTGGGCCAGCGCCGTCACGCGATCCTTCGCTGCTTCGAGTTGCGCGATGCGTTCGCCCAGGCGCTCGATCTCGCCGGCGTGCGCGGCCTGGCGTTGCTGCTCGCTGCGGGCCTGCTCGTCCTGCACGCGCGCCGCCGCGAGTTGCGCCTGCCGCTGGCCCGCAACGGATTGCGTCTGCACCAGGGATTGCTGCGCCTCTTGCAACGCCTGGTGCCAGGGGCGCAGGCCTGCGGCCTGCCGCGCCGCGGCCAGCTGGGCACGGCGCTCGGTCCATTGCGGCGCCTGGCCGTCCAGCGCCGCCGCTTCCGCCTGCGCCGTGTCGAGTTCGGCGAAGTGCTGCGCCGCCTGCCGGCCGGCGGTGAGCTGCGCCTCCGCCGCTCGGGCCGCCTGCAGCGCGGCCTGCTCCTGCTGCTGCAAGGCCGCCAGAGCGGCGGTTTGCGCAGCTTGCCGGTCCTGCAGTTCCTGCGGGTCGGCAGCGCCGGCCTGCGCCAGCAGCGTGGCGCGCCGGGTGCGGCAGGCCTCCAGCTGCGAGTCCAGTTCCGAGGCCGCGCGCTTGAGCGCTTCCTCGATGCGCTTGTACAGCTCGGTGCCGAACAGTACCTGCAGGATCTTCTCGCGCTCGACCGAGCTGCTCTTGAGGAATTCGAAGAAGCGCCCCTGCGGCAGCACGATCACCTGGCGGAACTGGCGGCTCTCGAAGCCGAGGAGTTGCACCACCTGTTCGGTGACCCGCGTCCAGCCGCTGGCCAGCACCTCCTCCTGCATCGCATCGCCTTCGCCCTGCAGCCGGTGCAGCTCCGCCTGCGCGGCCTGTCGCACCTGGCCGCCGCCGCGGCGCGCCGGCCGCATCTGTTCCGGCACGCGCAGCACGCGGTAGCGCTGCTCGCCGAGCTGGAAGTCGAAGCGCACCCGGGTGAGCCGGTCGGGCGCCGCATGGTGGCTGCGCATCTGCGCGCCATCGCGCTCGCCGCCGGAGCTGTCGCCGAACAGCGCGAAGCACATCGCGTCCAGGATGCTGGTCTTGCCCGAACCGGTGGGCCCGTGGATCAGGAAGAAGGTCTTGCCGCCCAGCTGGGCGAAGTCGACCAGCTGCGTGCCCGCGAACGGGCCGAAGGCGTCCATTTCAAGGCGCAGCGGCTTCATGCGCCCTCCCCGTCCTGCTGGGCACGGATCACCGGCTGCGCGCAAGACTGGAAGGCCTGCAGCTGCGCATCGGCCAGCTCCTCGCCCTGCATGTCGCGCCAGAAGCCCTTGAACAGCTCGGCCGGATCCAGCCGGCGGTGGTCGCGCGCCGCCGGCGCCGTACCGTTCCCCGCGGCCGCCTCGTGGCGCGCGAAACGGATCTCCATCAGGTTGGGATAGGCCTCGCGCAGCCGGCCCATGGGATCGAACACCGGGCCGGGATCGGCCAGGTGGGCGCTGAGGTAGTCCTCGCGCGGGCCGTTGGCATCGCGCCCGTCCAGCAGCTGTTGCAGCGTGCCGCGGATCACCCGCACGTCGCGGCGCGCGGACAGGCGATGCTCGGCGACTTCGCAGCGGCCGTCGGTGCCGACGCGCACCACCGACACGCTCTTGTCGTGCCCGGCTTCCTGGAACGAGTACTTGAGCAGGCTGCCGCTGTAGCGCACGCGGCCGGCCGCGTCGGCCTGCTGCGGCCGGTGCAGGTGGCCGAGCGCGACGTAGTCGAAGCCGGCGAAGGTGTCGGCCGGCACCGCGCCGGAACCGCCGACGCTGAGCGGGCGCTCGGACTCCGATTCGCTGCCGCCGGCCACGAAGGCGTGGCCCACCAGCACGTTGCGCCGGCCCGGCTCGAACGAGGCGCGTACCCGCCCGAGCACGTGCGCCATGGCGCTGGCGTGGTCGCTGACCGCCTCGCCGCCGGCCAGCCCGCGGGCGAAGGCCGGCTCCACGTAGGGCAGCGGGTGGAAGGCGACTTCCTGCCCGTTTCCGCCGAGCACCACCGGTGCGAAGTGATCCAGCCCGCCGCGCACGAACAGGCGCTGGCGCTCCAGGATGCGCCCGGAGAAGCCGATGCGCTCGGCGCTGTCGTGGTTGCCGGCGATCAGGATCACGGCGATGCCGTGCTTCACGATGAGCTGCTCCAGCGTGTCGCCCAGCAGCGCGACGGCCTCGGCCGGCGGCACCGCGCGGTCGTAGATGTCGCCGGCGACCACCACGGCGTCCACCTGCTCCTCGGCGGCCAGCTCCACCAGCTGCTGCAGCACGTGGTGCTGGTCGTCCAGCAGCGAGGCGCCGTGGAACCAGCGGCCCAGGTGCCAGTCGGCGGTGTGGAGGAATTTCATGGAGCGCCTTCGATCGCTTGCAGGATGCGGATGCTGGTGCGTGCGAGGCTCACCAGGCGAGCCTGCGGCGGGGACGGGGCAGCGAGGAGCTCATGGGTACTGCAGGGCGCGCGCAGCTCAGCGGCACGCCGGCCGATTATGGGCCGCCAAGCCCGGCGATGGCGGCGCGGAGCCTGCCAGTTCATGAGCTTATTGCCCACCGCCTATACTTGGGCTCATGTCCACCCGCGCTGCGCTGTCCAAGACCGCTGCCAGCGCTTCCATGCGTCGCATGGAAGCGTTGCTGCCCGCGCGCGCGTTTTGCACGACCCATAAACCACTTCACTGCCTGGCCGCACTTTCCCCGGCCCGGCGGTTGCATTGACCACGTCACACGCACACCATTGACCGTCGGGCCTGCACCAGGTGCGGTATCGATTCGGTCCGGGTAACCGGCCGCGGTTGACAGGAGTGCTTCGATGATTGCAATGCGCCAGGTCGGCTCGTGCACGGCCCAGGACCCCCGACGTTTTTCCACCTGCCACGCGGCGTCACCGCTGTGGGGCAACCGACCCGAAGGACGCTGACGATGGAAGGCCTGCACCTCACCGCCGATCTCTACGACTGCGCCTGCGACGCCGCGCTGATGACCGATGCCGATCGGCTCGCGCAGCTGTGCAGCTCGCTCACGGTCGCTGCCGGATTGACGGAGGTCGCCCAGCGCTGGCACACCTTCCCCGACTACCAGGGGCAGCCCGGCGGCGTCACCGGCACGCTGCTGCTGGCCGAATCGCACCTGGCGGTCCACACCTGGCCGGAGCGCAGGGCCGTGACGCTGGACGTCTATGTCTGCAACTTCACCGACGACAACTCGGGCAAGGCACGCGACCTGATCGGCGGCCTGCAGCAGACCTTCCAGCCCGGGCGCGCGCAGCGCCAGCAACTGCAGCGCGGCGGCGAGGTCACCGGCAGCAGCGAGACCGAGCTGGTGCTGGAGCCGCTGAACGAACAGAGCGTGTTCGGCTTCCGCTTCGACCGGCGACTGCTGTCCACCCGCACGGCGTACCAGCAGCTGGAGCTGCTGGAGTCCCGGCAGCTCGGGCGCACGCTGCGGCTGGACGGGCGCTTCATGACCTCGGAGGCTGACGAATTCTTCTACCACGAGGCCCTGGTGCATCCGGCCGCCGTGGCGCATCCGTCCCCTGAGCGCGTGCTGATCCTGGGCGGCGGCGACGGGGGCGCGGCCGAGGAAGTGCTCAAGCATCCGTCGGTGCAGCACGTCACGCTGGTGGACCTGGACCCCGCCGTGGTCGAGGTCGCCCGGCGCGAGCTCCCGGCCATCCACCGCGGCTCGCTGGACGACGAACGCGTGCAGGTGCTGTGCGAGGACGGCGACGCCTTCGTGCGCAGGACCGACGAACTGTTCGACCTGGTGCTGCTGGACCTGACCGACCCCGAGACGCCGGCCGGGCCCATGTACACGAGCGACTTCATGCAGGCCGTGCGGCGCGTGCTGGCACCCGGCGGTGCGGTGGTGCTGCACCTGGGCGCACCCTTCTACGAGCGCGCGCAGGTGCGCCGGCTGCTGGCCACGCTGAAGGCGGCCTTCCGCAAGGTGTCGCCCTACGGCGTGCACATCCCGTTGTACGGTGCGTACTGGGGGCTGGCGGTCGCCTCGGACGACCTGGACCCGACGCTGGTGTCGCCTCCCGAGGTCGCTGCGCGCCTGCACCAGCGCGGCGTCGGCGACCTGCAGTACTACAACGCGCAGGTGCACGGCGCACTGTTCGCGCTGCCGAACTTCTACCGGGAACTGGCCTAGCGGCCGGCAGCAGGAACAGCAGGCGGCTCCGCGGCCGCCTGCCGCAACCGCTTGCGCGCAAACCGGATCGCCGCAGCGGAAACATGTCGCAGTCCTGTCGCATCGCGCAGGCACGTAGAACTACCTAAAAGCATTCACCCATGACAGCCGGGCCGGCGGTCCCCAGACTGGGACGCCTACCCAGCTTCCGGTGAATCGCATGACCCGTCCCTTCCGCGCCGCCCGCCTGCTCGCCGTGGCCTGCACCGCGCTGGCCGCGCTCGCCGCGCAGGCCGACATCGTCATCGGCCAGGTCGCGCCGCTCTCCGGCGTGCTGGGCAGCACCGGCAAGCAGATGGTGGTCGGCGGGGACATCTACTTCCGGCACGTCAATGCCAACGGCGGCGTGCACGGCCAGGCCATCAAGGTGCTGGTGGCCGACGACGGCTACAAGGTGCCCGAGACGGTGCGCCTGACGAAGGAGATGCTGGACAAGCCCGAGGTGGTGGCGCTGTACGGCTTCGCCGGCACCTCCAACATCTCGCAGCTGCTGGCCGACAGGGTGCTGGAACAGGGCGGCGCGGCGCTGGTGGCGCCCTACACCGGCGGCGAGCCGCTGCGCAGCCCCTTCAACCCCTGGATCTTCCACGTGCGCGCCGGCTACGCCGACGAGGCCGAGCACATGGTGGCGCAGCTCACCACGCTGGGCATGAACCGCATCGCGGTGATGTACCAGGACGACGGCTTCGGCCAGGCGGGGCTGGCCGGGGTGGAAGCCGCCGTTGCCCGGCGCAAGCTGGAACTGGTGGCCAAGGCCGGCTACGAGCGCAACACCGACAAGGTGTCCGATGCCGTCAAGGCGATCAAGGCCGCCGACCCGCAGGCCATCATCATGGTCGCCATCAACAAGCCCGCCGCGGCCTTCGTCAAGCAGTACCGCGAGGCCGGCGGCGGCGCGCAGCTGTTCAACATCTCGGTGGTGGACCCGGCCGAGATCGTCAAGCTGGCCGGCGTGAAGCATGCGCACGGGCTGGGCATCAGCCAGGTCGTGCCCTACCCCTACACGCCCAAGCTGCCCGCGATCCGCGAGTACCAGCAGCTGCTGAAGAAGTACGCGCCCGGGGAGCACGTCAACTACACCTCGTTCGAGCAGTTCCTGGGCGCCAAGGTGCTGGTCGAGGGCCTGCGCCGCGCCGGCCCCAACCCGACCCGGGCCAAGGTGATCAAGGCGCTGGAGAGCATCAGCAACTTCGACCTGGGCGGCCTGATGGTGAGCTACGGGCCGCAGGCGCGGGTCGGCTCCCAGTTCGTCGAGGTGACGGTGATCGGGGCCGGCGGCAGGCTGCTGAAGTAGGGCCTCAGGGCGCGACCGCCGGGTGGCGGCGAGGCATCACCCGCCCCACAGCAGCTTGCGGGCGATCCATGCCTTGCGGTCGTCCTCGCCCTGCACCCGCACCCAGGACTTGCGCTTCTCCAGCACCTGGAACACGTCGCCATAGCGGGCCTGGCCGAGCACGCGATAGCGCGTGCCCGGGCCGGAGCGCAGGTTCGCGCGCGAGGACTTGACGATGGTGTGCGGCGTGCTGCTGGTCAGGCTGCGCGCCACCCAGCCCTTGTCGTTCTCGAAATCGACCACCCGCAGCCAGCTGCCCTTGCGCTGCAGCACCTTGAGCGGGTAGCCCGAGCCGAGCCGCCACAGCACTTCCGACCGCTTGGAGGGGCCCGCGCGCATGTTCACGTTGTCCCCGTCGACGCTCACCAGTTCCCGGGGAGTGGCGGTTCCCACCGAGGCGACGGCCAGTGCGGCCAGGAGCGTGAAGGTGCGGATCGATGTCGCCAGGCGATGCAGTTTCATGGTGCCGAGGTCTCCTTTCAAGACAGGGGCGACCGGTTGGCCCGGCCATAAGTTCCCCGGAAGCGGGCGTGGCGTCAGCTTCGCGCCGACAATGCACGGCCATCGACCCACCCACACACAGGCAGGAGCGGACATGGACCTGGGACTCGTCGACAAGCATGTGCTGGTCACGGGCGGCACGCGCGGCATCGGGCTGGCCTGCGCGCGGCTGTACCTGGCCGAAGGGGCTCGCGTGACCGTCTGCGGGCGGACGGCGGCCTCGTGCGAGGCCGCTGCCACGCAGCTGGTCGCGGGCGAGCGCCTGGTGGCCGTCCCCGCCGACGTCGGTGATCCGGCGGCCGTGCAGCGGCTGGCCGACGAGGCCGAGCGCCGGCACGGGCCGCTGGACATCCTTGTCAACTGCGCTGGCGCCGCGGCCCGCCGACCCTTCGCCGAGCTCGATGCCGCGGCCTGGCATGCCGCGATGGAGGCGAAGTTCCACGCCTACATGAACGTGGTCGACGTCGTGGTCAAGCGCATGGCGGCGCGCCGGCAAGGGGCCATCGTCAACGTGGTCGGCATGGGCGGGAAGTTCCCCACGCCCATCCACCTGGCGGGCGGCGCGGCGAACGCGGCCCTCATGCTGGCCACGGCCGGCCTGGCGGCGGCCTACGCGCCCAGCGGGATCCGGGTCAACGCCGTCAATCCCACGCTGACGGCCACGGACCGGATGAACGAAGGGCTGGCGGCCCAGGCGCGGCAGGACGGCATCAGCGTCGAGGAAGCGCTGCGGCGCTCGGCCTCGAAGATGCCGCTCGGGCGCATCGCGACGCCGGAGGAAGTCGCCGACGTGGTCGTCTTCCTCAGTTCGGCTCGGGCCTCGTACGTCTCGGGCGCGATCCTGAACGTCGACGGCGCGAGTTCGCCCTCGGTGGTGTGAGACCCGGCGCATCGATGATGGGGCTGCTCCCGCTTCCGCCCGGCCTGCTCGCCGTGACCGGCGACGAAGGCACCGGGAAGACCCGCCTTCTGCGACACCTGGCCGGCGACCTTCCGGCGCCGCCCGGATCGGCGCCGCGCGCCGATGCGCTCTGGCTCGACCTGTCCCTGCCGGCACAGGACCAGCAGACGCCGCACCAGGCCTGGGACGCGCTGCGGCAGCGCTGCCGGGGCTGGAACGCCTCACTGCAGCAGGACCTGGCCGACGCGCTGGGCCTGGATCCCCACCTGGACAAGCGGCTGTTCATGCTGTCCACCGGCAGCCGGCGCAAGGTGGCCCTGGTCGGGCTGCTGGCAAGCGGCGCCACGGTCACCTGCCTGGACCATCCCTTCGCTGCGCTGGACGGCCCCTCGGCCCGGGTCGTCCGCGAGTTCCTCGCCGACATGGCCGACCACCCGTCCCGCACCTGGGTGGTCGCGGACTACGTGGCCGATCCGCGGCTGCCGTGGCGGCGGGTGCTTTCCCTGGATAGGCACGGGAGCGAGGTCCTGTGCTCTAATCCGTCCCCTGACGAAGGGGAGTAGCTCCCCGGCGCGCTGCCTCCCGCAGCCGCCGATCGGCGTGTCGTCAATACGGGGCCGCAAGGCCCCCGGTTCGCCGGGCCCGACTTCCACCAGCAAGCCGAGCAAGACCTTCGACCGCGGCCCCCGCACCGGGCCCGATCGAGTCCTGCCGCGCCGGCGTGCGTGCTCGTTCCCCGGTGCCGGGTCCATCCCACGACACGACCTGGAGCTCACATGGAACTGTTCTCGACCGCCTGGTTCTCGGCCCTACTGGCGATCATCCTGATCGACCTGGTGCTGGCCGGCGACAACGCCATCGTCATCGCGCTCGCTGCGCGCAACCTCCCCTCCCACCTGCGCCGCCGCGCCATCGTGTGGGGCACCGCCGGGGCCATCGCGGTGCGCTCGGTGATGACCATCGGCGTGGTCTGGCTGCTCAAGATCCCGGGCCTGATGCTGGTCGGCGGCCTGGGCCTGCTGTGGATCGCCTACCAGCTGCTGGCGCAAGGCGAGGACGAGGGCGAGCACGGCCCCGCCGCCACGACCTTCTGGGGCGCGATGAAGACCATCATCGTGGCCGATGCGCTGATGGGCGTGGACAACGTGCTGGGCGTGGCAGGGGCCGCGCACGGCTCGTTCGACCTGGTGATCATCGGCCTGCTGGTCAGCATCCCCATCGTGGTGTTCGGCAGCTCGGTCGTGCTCAAGCTGGTCGACCGCTTCCCCATCATCATCCAGGCCGGCGCCGCCGTGCTGGCCTTCACCGCCGCCAAGATGATCGTCGGCGAGCCGCTGCTCGACGCGGTGTTCGACCCGCCGTCCGCCCTGCACACGGCGCTGCGCTGGTCGGTGTATGCCGCAGGCATCGCGGGCGTGCTGGGAGCCGGCTGGCTGTCCACGCGGCGGCGCCAGCTGCGCGCCACAGCGCAGGAGTGATCGAGGCCCCCCCGCCGGCCCGGTAGCATCGGAGGGTGGATCTCTTTCTCAACCTCCTGCTGGCGCTGGCCGCCGGCTGGATGATCAAGTCCCGGGTCCAGCAGCAGCGCATCGCCCTGCTGGCCCGCTATCTCTCCCGCTTCAGCATCGAGAAGCACATCGAAGCCGTGATGCAGGGCTACCAGCGCGCGCTCGGCGAGGACGAGCCCGGTCGGCGCGAGCAGATCTGGCAGCTGCTGCAAGGCCAGGAGCAGGCGCTGTGCCGGCAGGCCCTGCAACTGGCGAACGACTTCGGGGCGGCCGACGCCGCGGCCACGCGCGTGAGCAAGCTGCCGTTCTGGCTGCCGTTCGCGTCGCGCCTGCCGGCTTCCTTCGACATGCGCGAGGCGCTGCGCGTGCATGCGCGCGGCATCTGCCGGGCGGTCGAGGGCCAGCCCGGTGCGTCGGCACGCGACCGCGCCTACGCGATCTCGGCCGAACTGTTGCTGTTGCAGCACACCTGCCACTGGTTCTGCCGATCCAGGTGGATCGCCTCGGCCCGCATGCTCTCGCGCCACCGCACCTCGTACGAACAGGCCCTCGCATCGGTGCTGCCGCAGACGCGCACGGAGTACCTGCAGCTGGTGGCGCTGGGCGGTCGCGGCTAGCACGGCTGCCGAGTTTGCAACCACATGCACGCGGCCCGGACGGGGCGCCTGCAGCAGCGAGAATGCGGGCCCCACTCATCCGTAGTCCGCATGCCGCTTTTCAAGAACATCGTCGTCTATCGCATCGGTCCTGACTGGACGCCCCCCGCGTTCGAACGGCTGGAGGCCGAACTCCAGCGCCTCGCGTTCCAGCCCTGCGGCCCCACGCAGGAGCTTTCGGCCGGCTGGGTGCCGCCGCGCGGCCAGGAACATGGGGCGATGGTGGAGAGCGTCGGCGGCCAGTGGATCCTGAAGCTGGCGGTGGAGCGCAAGAGCGTGCCCAGTGGCGCCGTGCGCGCGGAACTGGACGCGCGCTGCAGGGCGATCGAGGCCGAGCGCGGCCGCAAGCCGGGACGCAAGGAGAAGTCGGAGATCAAGGACGAGATCGTCCGCACGCTGCTGCCGCGCGCCTTCAGCAAGCACGCGGCGCACGTGCTGTGGCTGGACCTGCAGGCGCGATCGCTGGTGATAGGCGCCGGCAGCATGAAGGCGGCGGAGCCGGTGGTCCGGCAGCTGGTGGACGTGATGGCCGACCTCGGCCACGTGCTGCCGCTGGCACCGATCGCGACCTCGCTCGCGCCCGCCACCGCCATGGCCGAATGGCTCACGAGCAAGCAGGCGCCCGAAGGCTTCTCGATCGACCGCGACCTGGAGCTGAAGAACGCCGGCGAGGAGAAGTCGGTGGTGCGCTATGCCCGCCATAACCTCGAGCTGGACGAGATCGGCCAGCACATCCAGGAGGGCAAGCTGCCGACGCAGCTCGCGCTCACGTGGAACGACAAGGTGTCCTTCGTGCTCACCGAACAGCTGGCGATCCGCAAGATCGACATCCGCGACGTCGACGACGCGCCCAAGGGCGAGGACGGCTTCGACGCCGATGCGGCCATCGCGACCGGGGAGCTCTCGGAGCTGCTGCCGGAATTGCTGGCGTCGCTCGGCGGCGAGCTCGCCGAGCCGGCCGCGGGCTGACCGCGGGCCCGCGCAGGGCCGCGAAACGTCTGGTCACCCCGGCTCTGCGGTTTCCTGCCTAGGATGAAGCCGCTCCCACGGCCTGGTCCTGGGCTTCTCAATCTCGATCGACAAAGGAGTGCACATGGGTTTCTTCAGCAAGATCCTGGACAAGCTGGGTTTCGACGCCGGCGCGAGCAAGGTGGAAGCGATGCTCAAGACACCGGTGCCGCCGGCACCCGCGGCCTCGGCACCCGCCGCCGCCCCGGTAGCCGCACCGGCGCCGGTTTCCGCACCGGCTCCCGCGCCGGCGAAGACGGTGGACGTCTCTGCGATCCTGGAGCAGAAGGCCGCCGCCAATCCGCAGAAGCTGAACTGGCGCACCTCCATCGTCGACCTGCTGAAGCTGCTGGACATCGACAGCAGCCTGCAGGCACGCAAGGAACTGGCGACCGAGCTCGGTTGCCCGGCCGAGCTGATGGGCGACTCCGCGAAGATGAACATGTGGCTGCACAAGGCCGTCATGCAGAAGCTGGCGGCCAACGGCGGCAAGGTGCCGGCCGAGCTGCTGGACTGAGGCCGCCATGGACATCACCGATCTGCTGTCTCAAACCGGCGGGCTGGACTCCATCGCCCGCGACCTGGGCATCAGTCCGCAACAGGCCGCCAGCGGTGCCAGCGCGCTGGCGCCGGCGATCCTGGGCGGCTTCCAGAAGCGCGCGCAGGAGCCGGCAACCGCCGGCGGTGGCCTGCCCGACCTGCTGTCCTCGCTCGGCGGCGGCGGCCTGCTGGAGCAGTTGCTTTCGCCCGCGCCCACCGGCACCGGTGCGGGCAACCAGGTGCTGGGCCAGATCTTCGGCTCCAAGGACGTCAGCCGCGCGGTGGCCCAGGACGCAGCGGGCAAGAGCGGCCTGGACGCAGACCTGCTGAAGAAGATGCTGCCGCTGCTGGCGATGGCGGTCACCGGCCTGCTCGCCAAGGGCCAGGCGGGGAGCAGCGGCGGCGGCCTGGGCGGCCTGCTGGGCGGCCTGCTCGGCGGCGGTTCGACGCCCGGTGGCGGGCTGGGCGGGCTGGGCGGGCTGGGCGGGCTGCTCGATGCCAACGGCGACGGCAATCCGCTCGACGACGTGCTGCGCATGGCGGGCAAGCTCGGCCGCTAGCTGTCCTCCTTTCGACAGGAACCGGCCGGGTCGACCGGCGACAATGGCAGAGCTGCAGCGACAGCTGCCCTTGTCGACACACATTCCCGGAGGTTTCCTGTCATGTCCATCCGATTCGAAGGCCGCGTAGCAATCGTCACCGGTGCCGGCGGCGGGCTGGGCCGCGAGCATGCGCTCGCGCTGGCCGCGCGCGGCGCCAAGGTGGTGGTGAACGACCTGTCGGCGGCCGATCGCGTCGTCGCCGAGATCCGCGCGGCAGGCGGCGAGGCGATCGCCAGCAACGCCTCGGTGACCGACTTCGACGCGGTGCAGGCCATGGTGGCGCAAGCGGTGCAGGCCTGGGGCCGGGTCGACATCCTGGTCAACAACGCCGGCATCCTGCGCGACAAGACCTTCGCCAAGATGGACCTGGCCGACTTCCGGCTGGTGCTGGACGTGCACCTGATGGGATCGGTCCACTGCACCAAGGCGGTGTGGGACCTCATGCGCGAGCAGAAGTACGGCCGCATCATCATGACCACCTCGTCCACCGGCCTGTACGGCAACTTCGGCCAGACCAACTACGCCGCCGCCAAGCTGGCCCTGGTGGGCTTCATGCAGACGCTGGCGCTGGAAGGCGAGAAGTACGGCATCCACGTGAACAGCATCGCGCCGACCGCGCACACGCAGATGACCGAGGGCCTGATGCCGGCCGAGGTGCTGGCCAAGCTCAAGCCCGCGGCGGTGACGCCCGCCGTGCTCTACCTGGCCAGCGAGGAAGCGCCCACCCGCGCCATCCTGTGCGCCGGCGCGGGCACCTTCGAGCGCGCCTACATCACGCTGACCCAGGGCGTGCACCTCGGCACCGGGGCGGATACGCCCGAGCGCGTCGCGGCGCAAATCGCTGCGATTTCCGACCGGTCGGGTGACATGGTTCCCGGCGCGGGCTCGGCCCAGGGCGCCAACGAGATCAGCAAGGCCGCCGCAGCGGGCTGACGATAGCGCCTGGCCGCCCTCGTCGCGAGGGCTGGCTCTCGCGCCCGGGTCCCCACGGCCCGCGGGGATGCCGCCAATAATGCGGTTTCAACCCACCGACAGGAGGACCCCCATGGCCCTGGCTCTCAGCAGCCCCGACTTCGCCGAGCAGGACACCCTGCCCAAGGATTTCGTGCACAGCGCGATGGGCGCCGGCGGACAGAACGTCTCGCCCGCGCTGCGATGGAGCGGTGCACCCGAAGGCACGAAAAGCTTCGCGCTGACGATGTACGACCCCGACGCGCCCACCGGCTCGGGCTGGTGGCACTGGGTGGTCTACGACATCCCCGCCAACGCGACCGAACTGCCGCGCGGCGCCGGCGCCGCGGGCGGATCCAAACTGCCCTCGGGTGCCAAGCAGGGCCGCACCGACTTCGGCACCCAGGAATACGGCGGCGCCGCGCCGCCGCCCGGCCACGGGCCGCACCGCTACGTCTTCACGCTCTACGCGCTGAACGTCGACAAGCTGGACGTCCCCGACGACGCCTCGGCGGCGTACGTCGGCTTCAACATCCATTTCGCGAAGATCGGCGAGGCGAAGCTGACGGCGAAGTACGAGCGGTGAGGCGAAGGCGCGCGGCAGCGGATTGCCGGGCGGGCGTGACAGCGGCCATCAGCGGGCGGCCAGCAGGAGCTGGTCGAAGCCCGGATAGCGCTGCGGAGTGATGGTGACCTTCCGGGATGCCTCGCCCCATGGCGTTCCGCCAGCCACGCGCGCCAGGAAGGCATCGACATCGACGATCCAGGCGCTTCCGACCGCGCTCACCCCCGCGGCGAACAGCGCATCCGGCGGGCACCCGGCCGATGGCCCGACCAGGGCCACCGCCTGCGCGTGCCGCCAGTGGCACGCGACCTGTTCGAACGTGTCGTTCAGCAGCAGCGTGCTCGTGGACACGATCTTGTTGCAGCCGGCCAGCCGGTGCGGGTCCAGCGTGACGACCAGCCCCGGCTCCTCCCGCACCAGGTCGGCCCTCAGTTCGAGCACGACGACGTCGATGCCCAAGCTGCGTGCCTGCCGGATCAAGGGGCCGAAGTGGCCCACCATCCCCAGCCGGTCGCCGGGCCCCAGGTCCAGGGAGCCGAAGGAATCGACGCCGTCATCGGGCCTGAACCCGGCGCGCTCGTACAGCCGGCGCGTGAGGGCGTTGATCGTGGCCAGGCCGATCGCACGGGCCGCACCATCGCCGGCTGCATAGCCGGCGACCAGGTCGGTCGCCGGGGTTCCGGGCGCGGTCGCCGCGCCGGCATGCAGGGCCTGCAACGTGCCGTCCAGCAGCGTGTACGACAGGCCCACGCTGCCGTCGTCGAGCTGCACGGCACAGAACTCGCTCTCCTTGCCGGGGCGCTCGAGCAGCGGTGGCAGCACCAGGCGCTCCAGCCGCGATGGGCCAAGGGCGGCCTCTATGCGGCCGGCCGACTGGACGAGCCACTGGCGAACAGGTGGGGCACTCACGACACTTCTTCTTGGCTGCGGGGAACGGCAACCCGGCGAGCGCATCCGCCCCATCGGGTGGCCTCCAGGGAGGCCCAGCCAAGAATAGTCCTGGACGCGGGAAAGGCAGCCCGAGCACCCACGCCGGGCCGGGGCTTGCGGGCCGGCGGACGTCTTCAGGCTTGCGATAGCAAGATAATGGTCATAGACTTTCAATAGCAAGGAAATTCGTCATGCCTGAGCTCTCGACTCCCCTGGCCCGGAACCCCGCCGCGGGTCCGGCATTGACCAAGGCGACCCTGCGGGCCGCGGGCCTGCTGGGGTTGTCCAACGCCGCCTTGGCCCGGGTGGTGGGGCTGAGCGAGTCCACCGTCTCGCGCATGGCCAGCGGTGCGCGCCAGCTGGAGATCGGGACCAAGCCGGCCGAGCTCGGCGCCCTGCTGGTGCGCGTCTACCGCTCCCTGGACGCCCTGGTGGGCAACAGCGACCAGCACCGGCTGGCCTGGATGAACAGCTTCAATCGCGCCTTCAACGCCGCACCGAGGGACGCCATCCAGCGCGTCGAAGGGCTGGTGCAGGTGGTGCGCTACCTGGACACGGCGCGCGCGATCGCATGAGCCTCTGGAAGGCTGCCTGGCTGGACGCCACGCGAAGGGTCGAGCGCGACCTGTGGCGCGGGGTGGAAGCGCAGCACCGCGTGGCCACCATGCGCCTGGTGGACAACCGCGAGGAGCAGTTGCTGCTCGAGCAGCTGCTCGAGGACAGCAAGCCCCCGCTGCCGCCCGGGGCCGCGGGCGCGCACTACCTGCTGTTCACGCCCTTTCGCTACGTGCCGGACTGGCCATCGCGTTTCCGCCGGCCGCACGAAGCCGGCGCCTGGTACGGCGCCGACGATCCGGTGACGGTCGCGGCCGAACTGGCGCACTGGCGCTGGCGCTTCTTCATGGACTCGGACGGCTTGCGCGAGGGGCAGCTCGTGACCGAGCACACCTTCTTCCAGGCGCGATTCGCCGGACGGGAACTGGACATCACCGTGCCGCCCTGGGTGGAGCACCGCGCGCGGTGGAGGCACCCGAGCGACTACTCCAGCTGCCACGAGCTCGCCGCCTGCGTGCGCAGTTTGGAACCGCCCCCGCAGTCCATCCGCTACGAATCGGCGCGGCGCGAGGCGGGTTGGTGCGAGGTGGTGTTCGACGTGCAGGCGCTCAGCCTGCCCCGGTTGCACCTGCAGCAGACCTGGACGTGCAAGACGACGCGGGAGCTGGTGATGTTCTCCCACGAGGACGAGTACCTGGCGTTCGAGATGGACAAGGCCTAGGCGCGAATTCATCAGGGCCGCCGTCCGACCCAGGCGGCCCATGCGGTCGTCCATGGCCGCCGGGAATGAAAACGGCCGCCAGCGGCGGCCGTCCTCGATCGACCCACCGGGTGGATCAGAGCGCAGCGTCCTTCAGCTTCTTGAGCGGACGGACCTTCAGCTTGGTCGTCGCCGGCTTGGCCTTGAACACGGTTTCTTCCTTGGTGAAGGGGTTGATGCCCTTGCGCGCCTTCTTGGCCGGGACTGCGATGGCGTTGACCTTCAGCAGGCCGGGCAGCACGAAGGAGCCAGCCCCCTTCTTGTTGACGGACGCGAGAACCGTGCTTTCCAGGGCCGCCATCACGGCCTTGACGGACTTGGGTTCGACGCCCGAGGACTCGGCGAGGTGGCTCACCAGGCCGCTCTTGCTGAACACCTCCTTGATCGGCTTCATCGCGCCAGCCGCGGGCTTCGCAGCTTTCGCCGGAGCCTTCGCGGTGCGGCGTGCAGGGGTCGATTTCTTGGTGGCCGGCTTGGCCTTCTTAGCAGTTGCCATGTACTTCCGTGTGTGTCGTTGCCTCGGACATTCGAGGTGGGTGGCATTCTAGAAGGAGCAAAGCGCCCAGGTACCGTTGCGATGCGGCGATCCACCTCGCCGCCCAAGCCAGCGAATGCATCGTTGCGTAGCCAGGCTACGCGCCCTTGGCAGCCCGACGCGACACAAGCCCGGCGCATTCCGAAGTTGCAATGAGAACGGGGGTTTGCTCCTACTTCCGTAGCAACAAACCCCCGTGAATGGTGGCGGAGTGGACGGGACTCGAACCCGCGACCCCCGGCGTGACAGGCCGGTATTCTAACCGACTGAACTACCACTCCGCGTCGGTGCAGGTGTTCCCCCGACGATGCGGGGCAAGTGCCTGCCACTTGTTGCCTGATGCCCGTTGCCGGGTTGACCTGGCGACCCTACGGGGATTCGAACCCCGGTACTCACCGTGAAAGGGTGATGTCCTAGGCCTCTAGACGATAGGGTCGAAACCTTGGAACTCCCGACACCTTGCACTTGGTGGAGGTAAGCGGGATCGAACCGCTGACCTCTTGCATGCCATGCAAGCGCTCTCCCAGCTGAGCTATACCCCCGCTTGGTGTCGAGCCGCAGATTCTACACTGAAAAATCAGGCCTTCGCCAGCCTCATCAACACGATCTCGCGGGGTAACAGCTCCAGCACCGCATCCAGCGAGGGCGATTGCGGCGTGCCCAGCACCAGCACCCGCACCGGCATGGCCAGCTGGGGCATCTTCAGGCCGGTGGCACGCAGCACTTCCTTCAGGCTCTCGGCTATGGAGGCCTTCTCCCAGGGCACACCCTCCAGCATCTTCGCCAGCATGCCGATCGCGGGGCGCACGCCTTCGGTGATGTGCCTGGCGACGTCCTCCGCGCTGGGCTGCACCTCCTGGTAGAAGCGCTGCGCCCAATCGGCCAGCACCACGGTCGTGTCGCTGCGGTCCTTGAGCAGGCCGCACAGTCGCGGCAGCCGCTCATCCGGTTCGATGCCGCGCTTGCGCAACTGTTCCCCCACCAGCAGCGCCAGCTGCTCGTCGGGGGTCGCCTTCATGTGCTGGGCGTTCACCCAGCGCAGCTTGGCCTCGTCGAACTGCGCGGCGCTCTTGCCCAGGTGGTCGAGGTCGAACCACTGCAGGAACTGCTCGCGGCTGAAGATCTCGTCGTCGCCGTGCGACCAGCCCAGGCGCGCCAGGTAGTTCACCATGGCCTCCGGCAGGAAACCCTCGTCGCGGTACTGGGTGACCGGCTTGGCGCCGTGGCGCTTGCTCATCTTCTCCACGCGCACGGTGCCGTCCTGGCCGACGACGGGCTGCAGCACGGTGGGCAGGTGCGCGTACACCGGCGGCTCCTTGCCGAGCGCGCGGAAGATGTTGATCTGGCGCGGCGTGTTGTTGACGTGGTCGTCGCCGCGGATCACGTGGGTGATCCCCATGTCGATGTCGTCGACCACCACGCAGAAGTTGTAGGTGGGCGTGCCGTCGGGCCGCGCGATCACCAGGTCGTCCAGTTCCTCGTTGCGGATCTCGATGCGGCCCTTGACCTTGTCGTCCCAGGCCACCACCCCCGTGAGCGGGTTGCGGAAGCGCAGCACCGGCAGCACGCCCTCGGGCACCGGCGGCAGCGTCTTGCCCGGCTCCGGGCGCCAGGTGCCGTCGTAGCGCGGCTTCTCCTTGTTGGCCATCTGCCGCTCGCGCAGCGCGTCCAGCTCGGCCACGCTCATGTAGCAGGGATAGACCAGGCCCTGCTCCTGCATCTGCCGGATCACTTCCTTGTAGCGATCCATCCGCTGCATCTGGTAGTAGGGCCCTTCATCGTGGTCCAGGCCGAGCCAGGCCATGCCCTGCAGGATGACGTCGACGGCTTCCTGCGAGGAGCGTTCCAGGTCGGTGTCCTCGATGCGCAGGATGAACTTGCCGCCGGTGGAACGGGCGAAAGCCCAGGGGTAAAGGGCCGAGCGGATGTTGCCGAGGTGGATGAAACCCGTGGGGGAAGGGGCGAAACGCGTGCGGGTGGACATGAGGCGGGATTGTGGCGGCTCGCGACGGGAATGGCGGAAGCACTGGATCCCGGCGCGAGCCTGCCTTCGAAGCGTCGGGATGACGTGAAACCGGATCTAGAGCGTGCCCAGGCCTCGCTCCAGGTCGTCCTTGAGGTCCTCGACGTGCTCCAGGCCGACGGCCAGGCGGACCAGGTTCTGGCGGATGCCCGCCGCCTGCCGCTGGGCCTCGGTCAGGCGGCCATGCGAGGTGCTGGCCGGATGGGTGACGATGCTCTTCACGTCGCCCAGGTTGGCGGTGACCGACAGCAGCCGGGTCGAATCGATCACATGGAAGGCGTTGCGGCGCGCCTCCTCGGCATCGCGCGCCTTGACGTCGAAGCCCAGCACCGCGCCGCCGCGACCGGACTGCTGGGCCATGGCCAGTTCATGCTGCGGATGGCTGGGCAGGCCGGGGTAGTACACGCGCTCGACCTTGGGGTGCGCTTCCAGCCAGCGCGCCAGTTCCAGCGCGCGCAGCGACTGCGCCTCCATGCGGATGCCCAGCGTCTCCAGCCCCTTGAGCACCACCCAGGCGTTGAAGGGCGACAGGCTGATGCCGGCGCTGCGCATCACGGGCACGAACTTGCCGGTGACCAGTTCCTGGCTGGCGCACAAGGCGCCGGCGATCACCCGGCCCTGCCCGTCCAGGTACTTGGTGCCCGAGTGCACCACGATGTCGGCGCCGAACTTCGCCGGCTGTTGCAGCGCCGGCGAGCAGAAGCAGTTGTCCACAGCCAGCAGCGCGCCCGACGCGTGCGCGATGTCGGCCAGCGCGCGGATGTCGCACACGTCCGCCAGCGGGTTGGTGGGCGTTTCGGCGAACAGCAGTTTCGTCTGCGGGCGGATCGCCGCCTTCCACTCGGCCACGTCGGTCTGCGAGACGAAGGTGGTCTCCACGCCGAACTTCGCGAACTCGGTGCCGATCAGCTTGAGCGTGGAGCCGAACACGGAGCGCGAGCACACGATGTGGTCGCCCGACTTCAGGAGCGACAGGCACAGCAGCAGGATCGCGCCCATGCCGCTGGCAGTGCCGACCGCCGCCTCCATGCCTTCCATCGCGGCCAGCCGCATCTCCATGCTGGCAACCGTGGGGTTGGAGAAGCGCGAGTAGATGAAGCCTTCCTCCTCGCCCGCGAAGCGGCGCGCCGCCAGTTCGCTGTTCGGCTGGGTGAAGCTGGAACTGAGGAACAGGGCTTCGGAGTTCTCGCCGTACTGGCTCTTGTCGACGGCGGCGCGCACCGCCAGCGTCTCGGGCCGCAGCCCGTCCGGGAGCTTGCGATCGGCGGCCATCAGGCGTCCTGCGCGTTGGGCAGGGCCAGCCGGGAGGTGGTCTCCTCCAGCGGGTCTTCCTGGCCGACGCGGGCCTCGTTGATCTTCGCGATGTCGTCCGGGTTGATGTCGCCCGTCACGTACACGCCGTCGAAGCAGGAGGCATCGAAGCCGTCCAGCTTGGGCGCGCCCGGCCCCGCGGCCGCGGCCACGGCCCGCTTCATGGGCTCCACGTCCTGGTAGATCAGCGCATCGCAGCCGATGATCTGGCGCACTTCCTCGATGCTGCGGTTGTGGGCCACCAGCTCGCTGGCCGTGGGCATGTCGATGCCGTAGACGTTGGGATAGCGCACCGGCGGCGCCGCGCTGGCCAGGTAGACCTTCTTCGCGCCGGCGTCGCGCGCCATCTGCACGATCTCGCGGCTGGTGGTGCCGCGCACGATGGAGTCGTCCACCAGCAGCACGTTGCGGCCGCGGAACTCGCTGCCGATCACGTTGAGCTTCTGGCGCACCGACTTCTTGCGCACGCCCTGCCCCGGCATGATGAAGGTGCGGCCGACGTAGCGGTTCTTGACGAAGCCCTCGCGGTAGGGGAGGCCCAGCAGCTGCGCGAGCTGCGTGGCGCTCGGCCGGCTGGACTCGGGGATCGGGATCACCACGTCGATCTCGTTGGGCGGCACGGTGGAGATCACCCGCTTGGCCAGCGTCTCGCCCATGTTCAGGCGCGCCTGGTAGACCGAGATGCCGTCCAGCACCGAATCGGGCCGCGCCAGGTACACGTACTCGAAGATGCAGGGATAGAGCTTGGGATCGTCGGCGCACTGGCGCGAATGCACCTGCCCCTGCAGGTCGATGAACACTGCCTCGCCCGGCGCCACGTGGCGCTCGAACACGTGGCCGGTGCCTTCCAGCGTGACCGACTCGCTGGCCACCATCACGGTGCCGTCCTTGCCGCGGCCCAGCGACAGCGGCCGGATGCCGAACGGGTCGCGGAAGGCCAGCACGCCGTGGCCGGCGATCAGTGCGATCACGGCATACGAGCCGCGCACCCGCCGGTGCACGTTGCGCACCGCCGCGAACACCTCGTCCGGCTGCAGCGGCAGGCCGCGCGTGGCCTTCTCCAGCTCGTGCGCGAAGACGTTGAGCAGTACCTCCGAGTCGCTCTCGGTGTTGATGTGGCGGTGATCGGTGGAGAACAGCTCGGCCTTGAGCGCCTGCGCGTTGGTCAGGTTGCCGTTGTGCACCAGCACGATGCCGAAGGGCGCGTTCACGTAGAACGGCTGGGCTTCCTCCTCGCTGTACGCATTGCCC
>Ga0196972_1000486_pt1 | contig 20430 bp, 21 predicted proteins | sample S1v_2013CmetaG_FD_148618 | JGI IMG/M metagenome (GOLD analysis project Ga0196972, IMG submission 148618) | Soil microbial communities from Anza Borrego desert, Southern California, United States - S1+v_20-13C | ecosystem: Environmental > Terrestrial > Soil > Desert | place: USA: California...
CTGCGCAAGGCCGTTCGCCGCCAGCGCCTCGCGGTGGATTTCGTTCTCGCTCGGTGCCTGCAGCTGCAGCAAGTCTTTGCGCAGTGCGTACGGGAGGGGGAGGTAGGCGGTTGCGATGGTTTTGATCGAACTGTCATCCGAGAGCTCGGCCAGCACGCCGTCGACACCGTCGAGGCTGGTGCCGGACATCAGGCCGATGTAGAGCGTGGTCTTTGGAGCGGGCATAAAAAAACCGTTCAAGGGTTCATCGGATTGTACCGGCCCTTGAACGGTTTTAGAGGCAGGTGCCCGAATTACTTCGATGCCAGCTTGACGTTGTTGTCTTGCGGATTCAGCAGCGCGAAGCGGTGGCGCATTTCTTCAGCTACGCCCTTGAATCGCTGCAGGTCGGCGCCGGCCAGCGGTTGTGCGTTCGGGACGTTGATCGACATCGGGTCGCGCGGCTCGTTGTTGACGCGGAACTCATAGTGCAGGTGCGGTCCGGTGGACCAGCCGGTACTGCCGACATAGCCGATCACCTCGCCCTGGTTGACCTTGCTACCCTTGCGCATGCCGTTTGCGAAACGGCTCATGTGGGCGTAGGCGGTCGAGTAATTGTTCCAGTGCTTGATCACGACCACATTGCCGTAGCCGCCCTGGCGGCCGATGAAGTCGATCATCCCGTCGCCTGCGGCACGGATCGGCGTGCCGGTCGGGGCAGCGAAGTCGACGCCCTTGTGCTGCTTCCATTGGCCGGAGATCGGATGAACGCGCATCGAGAAGCCGGAGGATACGCGGCTGAATTCCAGCGGTGACTTGAGAAAGGCCTTCTTGAGCGACTTCCCATCGAAGCTGTAGTAACCGCCGCCCTGCTTGCTGCCCGGCTCGTCGAACCAGACCGACTGGTACTTGTTGCTGCCGTTGTAGAACTCACCGGCGAGCACGCGGCCGGTGCGGATCATTTCGCCGTTCTGCCAGAAGGTTTCGTAGACAACGTTGAACCGGTCGCCGCGGCGCAGGTCGGACGCGAAGTCGATGTTCGTGGCGAACATGTCGACGATCTGCGATGCGATGCTATCGGGGATCTGCGCGGCGTCGGTGGCGGCGAACAGCGAGGAACGGATTTCGCCTGCGCGCATTTCGATGCGGCGTTCGACTGCTGCCGAGCTTTCGGTCGCGGTGAAGCCGTTGCCTTCGCGGGCGATAACCAGATTGCGGACAGGCTGGCCGTTGCCTTCGCTCAGCGTGGCGGTCAGGCGTTGCAACTGGCCGTCCTTGTTGGTCTGGGCCTGGACGCGGCGGCCGGCCTTGAGCTTGATGACCCCGTAGGCGACGCGGTCCGACTTGATGAAGTTCGCTGCGGCATCGTCACTCACGCCCAGCCGCGACAGCAAGGTCGCCAGCGTATCGCCGGAGCGGACTTTTTCTTCACGCAGGTAGAACTGGTCGTCGGATTGCAGCTTCGCGATCTGCTCGGACAGGCTGGGGACCGCAAGTTCTTCCGTGATCGACCTCACCGGGAGGTCAGCTGCATCCGGCGCCATCGGCGCAACGCCAGCGGCGCCGAACGCGCACACGGCCAGGAAAATCGCGGATGCATAGACGACGCGCGTCTTGCGCGTCGATCCGAAGAGTTGCTTGCTGCTCGAGCCCAGTTTCAGGATTTTGTCTGTAGTGAGCATGCAATAAGTTAAAATCTGCTGTTTTGACCGAAGGCGTTGCCAGAAAAAGGATCAGCCGCTAAGTTGCGGTGACACGCACAAAAAATGCTCTGTCACAGGCCTTGAGGCGATCGACATGCTTTCTGAGAACTCCCGTGAGCTTGCAAGTAGTCTTTGCGGACAAGCCAGTCTGGGGTGCTGCCGTGGAATCGAATGGCCGCACGTGAATCCCGGACAGGTTGCGGTGCCGCGTTACAAGCTCCGCCTTTTCGACTTGCTGCTGCATTGCAGCGCTGCAATGTTGAAAATGAGCAGCAATTATACCAAACACATGGTATTGATTTTCCACCGTCGTACCTTAATTTTCGTCAGCCCATGAACGACTCCCAGAAATTACAAACGAACAATGCGCCGCAGGAGTCGCTGCCTTTGTCGGACTCCGTGCAGGAGGCCCTGGCAGTGACCAAACGCGGCGTCGATGAACTGCTGATCGAATCCGAATTCGCACAGAAACTTGCGCGGTCCGAAAAAACCGGCAAGCCGCTGCGCATCAAGCTCGGCCTCGACCCGACTGCGCCGGATCTGCACCTCGGTCATACAGTCGTGCTGAACAAGATGAGGCAACTGCAAAACTTGGGCCACAACGTGATCTTCCTGATCGGCGACTTCACGTCGATGATCGGCGACCCGTCGGGGCGCAATGCCACGCGTCCGCCGCTCACCCGTGAGCAGATCGAAGAAAACGCCAAGACCTATTTTTCGCAGGCCAGCCTGGTGCTCGACCCGGAGCGCACCGAGATCCGCTACAACTCGGAATGGTGCGACCCGCTCGGCGCACGCGGCATGATCCAGCTTGCAGCAAAATATACCGTTGCTCGCATGCTGGAGCGTGACGATTTTACAAAGCGTTTCAAAGCCGGCACGCCCATTTCCGTGCATGAATTCCTGTATCCGTTGATGCAGGGCTACGATTCCGTTGCATTGCAGTCAGATCTCGAACTCGGCGGTACCGACCAGAAATTCAACTTGCTGGTTGGACGCGAATTGCAGAAGGATTGGGGGCAGGAGCCGCAGTGCATCCTGACCATGCCGCTGCTCGAAGGCCTCGACGGCGTCGAGAAGATGTCGAAGTCCAAGAACAACTACGTCGGCATTACCGAACCGGCGAATACCATGTTCGCCAAGGTGATGAGCATCTCGGATACGATGATGTGGCGTTACTACGACCTGCTGTCGTTCCGCTCCATTGCCGAGATCGAGCAGTTCAAGAAGGATATCGACGGCGGACGTAATCCGCGTGACATCAAGGTGCTGCTGGCGCAGGAAATCGTCGCGCGTTTCCATTCGCAGAAGGCGGCGGAAGAGGCGCTGGCCGACTTCGACAATCGCGCGCGTGGCGGCATTCCTGACGGCATCCCTGAAGTCAGCATCAGCGGCGCGCCGCTCGGCATCGGACAATTGCTCAAGCAGGCCAACCTGTGCCCGTCCACGTCGGAAGCGCTGCGCATGGTCGAGCAGGGCGGCGTGCGCATCGATGGCGAAACGGTCAGCGACAAGGGGCTGAAGGTCGAGGCCGGCACCTTCGTTCTGCAAGTTGGCAAGCGCAAGTTTGCGCGCGTTACGCTCGCATGATCGCGCTGCTGCAGCGGGTCTTGGAAGCGAAGGTCGTTGTCGAAGGATCCACCGTCGGCGCCATCGGCGCCGGCCTGATGGTGCTGCTGTGCGCCGAGCGCAACGACACCGAGAAGGAGGCTGATGCGCTGCTGGCAAAACTGCTGTCGTACCGCGTGTTCGCCGATGATGCCGGGAAGATGAACCGCAGCGTGGCCGACACGCAGGGCGGCTTGCTGCTGGTGCCGCAGTTCACGCTTGCGGCCGACACGCAGTCTGGCACGCGGCCGTCGTTCACGCCAGCCGCAGCGCCTGCGGAAGGGAAAAGACTGTTCGATTACTTCGTCGACAAGGCGCGTGCGAAACATGCAGTTGTCGAAACCGGCGAGTTCGGCGCGCACATGCAGGTTTCGCTGACCAACGACGGCCCGGTCACCTTCTGGTTACAGATCAAGCCGCAGAATCTGTCCTGAATCACAATACTCACGACACGTAGTGCATCACAACCTAACCAACAAGGAGGGACGATGAAACTCTGGAGCGATTCATTCAAGGATGGCAGCACCATTCCGGGCGAGTTTGCATTTGGCGTGACGGATCCGAAGACGCATGTCGCCTTGTCTTCCAACAAGAATCCTCATCTTGCATGGAGCGAAGTGCCGACGGGTACGAAGTCCTTCGCGCTGATTTGCCACGACTATGACGTGCCTTCACGCGGCGATGACGTGAACCAGGAGGGGAAGGCCGTGCCGGCCGATTTGCCGCGTGTGGATTTTTTCCACTGGGTGATGGTCGATCTTCCTCCCAACCTGGATTCCATTGCTGAGGGCCAGTACAGCAAGGAGGTGACGCCGCGCGGCAAGCCCGGTCCGGCGATCAGCGGCGGATTGCCCGGTCGTCATGGACTCAATGACTACACTGGCTGGTTTGCAAGCGACAAGGATATGTCGGGCGATTATTTCGGCTATGACGGTCCGTGCCCGCCGTGGAACGATTCCATCGTGCACCACTATGTGTTCACGCTGTTTGCGCTCGATGTCGAAGGCTTGAACGTCGAGGGCAAGTTCGCCGGGCAGCAGGTGCGCGATGCAATGAAGGGACACATTCTCGCCGAAGCGAAAATTGTAGGAACGTACACCCTCAACCCGAAACTCGCGGGTTGAGAAAATTTGGAGTTGTTGTGACAGAAATCCTGTTGATCCGCCACGGCGAAACGGCATGGAACGCCAAGAAGCGGCTGCAAGGCCATCTCGATATTCCCCTGAACGAGGAGGGCGAGCGCCAGGCAGCCGCGCTTGGCCGGGCATTGCGTGAAGAGTCGCTGGACGCGATTTTTTCCAGCGACCTTCAGCGCGCGCGTCAGACCGCACAGGCGGTCGCCGTGCCGCGCGGCTTGGAGGTGCGGCTGGATCGCGGGCTGCGCGAGCGTTGCTACGGCGCGTTCGAGGGCATGCTGTATGCCGAAATCAGCCAGCGTTATCCCGATGCCTATGCCGCATGGCAGGCGCGCGACATCGATGCGCGCTTCCCGGAGGGCGTGCACGTAGCGGAAACCCTGCGCGAATTTTCGCACCGGGTTGTGAACACAATTACCCGGATTGTTACCGAGAACAAGTACCGCCGCGTCGCGATGGTCGCGCATGGCGGCGTGCTTGAATGCGCGTATCGTGCAGCGCAGGGACTCGGATTCGCGCATGCGCGGGATTTCGATATTTTCAATGCAAGCGTTAACCGTTTCACCTGGGACGGCGCTGCCTTGAAGATCAAGGATTGGGGGGATGTCACCCACCTCCAGGATCTGGAGGCAGCCGCGCTCGACGAGGTCGACCGCACCTGACTCATCCCGTCCCCGGACGGGATAAAATAGCGGTTTGCCCGCAACAATCCCTCATTTCCCGTGAAAATCGGCCCGCATATCCTTTGCAACAACGTTTTCGTCGCCCCCATGGCCGGGGTGACGGATCGTCCTTTCCGCCAGCTATGCAAGCAGTTGGGGGCGGGCTATGCGGTGTCGGAAATGGCGGCGTCGGACCCGCGCCTCTGGGCCAGCGAGAAAACCGCCCGTCGTACCAACCATGACGGTGAGATGGAGCCGAAGGCGGTCCAGATCGCCGGTGCCGATCCGGCCATTCTTGCCTCCTGCGCGAAATTCAATGTTGATCGCGGCGCGCAGATCATCGACATCAACATGGGCTGCCCGGTCAAGAAAGTCTGCAACAGCTGGTGCGGATCGGCGTTGTTGCAGAACGAGAAGCTGGTTGGTGAAATCCTGGATGCAGTCGTTGCCGCCGTCAATGTGCCGGTCACCCTGAAATTCCGCACCGGCTGGAACCGCGAGAACAAAAATGCGCTGAAGATCGCGCACATGGCTGAACAGGCCGGCATCGCCATGCTGACCCTGCACGGCCGCACACGTGCTGACGGTTACAGCGGAGAAGCGGAATATGAAACCATTGCGGCGGTGAAGGCGGCAGTGTCGATTCCCGTCGTGGCCAACGGCGACATTACTTCGCCGGAGAAGGCGAAGCATGTATTGCAGGTCACCGGTGCTGACGCCGTCATGATCGGGCGCGCAGCACAAGGGCGGCCCTGGATCTTCCGCGAAATCGACCATTACCTGCGTACCGATGAATACCTGCCGGCGCCGCTGGTCAGCGAAGTCCGTACCCTGATGAGCGAGCACTTACAAGCACATTACGCGTTCTACGGCGAGTACATGGGACTGCGCACCGCGCGCAAGCACATCGGCTGGTATGTCCGCGACCTGCTCGGCGGCGAGGAATTCCGACAACGCATGAATCGCATGGAAAGCTGTGAAGAGCAGCTCGCCGCAGTGGATGCGTTCTTTGAATCGCAATTTGCGCTCGGCGAACGGTTACAATACGGCCTTGCCGCGGAAAAGCTGGCTGCCTGACCCACTATAAAAAAGACCCATAGCAATGAGCAAAGACAACATCCAGGACGTCGTCAAGAAGAGCCTTGAGAAGTACTTCAGGGACCTCGGCGAACAGCAACCGTCGAACGTCTATGAAATGGTCGTCTTTACGGTAGAAAAACCGATCCTGGAAGTTGTCATGGCACGCGCCGACGGCAACCAGTCGCTTGCTGCGGAAATGCTGGGCATCAATCGCAACACCTTGCGCAAGAAATTGCAGCAGCACGGGCTGCTTTGACCTTGCCGTGATCGATAACTAAAAAACAGTGCGCGCCGGGAGGTCCGCACTGTTTTTTCGTTATTCATCACTTTCAGCAAGACCACATCATGATCAAACAAGCGCTTATCTCGGTCTCCGACAAGACCGGTGTCCTCGATTTCGCCAAGGCCCTCGCAGGCATGGGCGTCAATATTCTGTCCACCGGCGGCACCGCCAAGCTGCTGGCCGACAATGGCGTGAAGGTGACCGAAGTCGCCGACTACACCGGCTTCCCGGAAATGCTGGATGGTCGTGTGAAGACGCTGCATCCGAAAGTGCATGGCGGCATTCTTGCACGCCGTGACTTGGCCGAGCATGTCGCCGCGCTTGAGAAGCACGGCATTCCGACCATCGACATGGTGGTGGTGAACCTGTATCCGTTCCAGCAGACCGTGGCCAAGGACCAGTGCACGCTGGAAGATGCGATCGAGAACATCGACATCGGCGGCCCGACCATGCTGCGTTCCTCGGCGAAGAACCACAAGGATGTGGTGGTGATCTGCGATCCGGCTGATTACACCCGCGTGCTGGAAGAAATGAAGGCGAACAAGGGTGAAGTCAGTTACAACACCAAGTTCTCTCTCGCGACGAAAGTATTCGCACACACTGCTCAGTATGATGGCGCGATTACCAACTACCTGACGGCGCTGGGCGAAGACAAGCAGCATGCAACCCGCAGCGCGTATCCGCAGACGCTCAACCTGCATTTCGAGAAAGTGCAGGAAATGCGCTACGGCGAGAACCCGCACCAGTCCGCCGCCTTCTATCGCGACCTCGCACCGGTGGCTGGTTCGCTCGCGAACTACAAGCAGCTGCAGGGCAAGGAACTCTCGTACAACAACATCGCCGACGCCGACGCAGCGTGGGAATGCGTGAAGACTTTCGATGAAACCGCTTGCGTGATCATCAAGCATGCCAATCCCTGCGGCGTTGCGGTTGGTGCGAATCCGCTCGAAGCTTACTCCAAGGCTTTCCAGACCGACCCGACCTCCGCATTCGGCGGCATCATTGCCTTCAATCGAGAACTGGACGGCAAGGCCGCGGAAGCGGTCGCCAAGCAGTTTGTCGAAGTGCTGATTGCGCCGTCTTTCACTGCGGAAGCGAAACAGGTATTCGCAGCCAAGCAGAATGTCCGCCTGCTCGAGATCCCGCTGGGCAATGGCATCAATGCCGATGACCTCAAGCGCGTGGGAGGCGGCTTGCTGGTGCAATCGCCGGATGCGAAGAACGTTGCTGTTGCCGAGCTGAAGGTCGTAACCAAGAAGCAGCCGACATCGCAGCAGATGCAGGACCTGATGTTTGCGTGGCGTGTGGCCAAGTTCGTCAAGTCGAATGCAATTGTGTTCTGCGGCAACGGCATGACGCTGGGTGTCGGCGCTGGCCAGATGAGCCGCGTGGATTCCGCGCGTATCGCATCGATCAAGGCACAGAATGCCGGCTTGTCGCTGGCGGGTTCCGCCGTGGCGTCGGATGCGTTCTTCCCGTTCCGCGATGGTCTCGATGTGGTGGTCGACGCGGGCGCGACTTGCGTGATCCATCCGGGTGGTTCAATGCGTGATCAGGAAGTGATTGATGCGGCGGATGAGCGCGGTGTTGTGATGTTGTTTACCGGGACGCGCCACTTCCGGCATTGATAAGCAGGCTTCGGCCGCAATTAGCCGTCATTCCGGCGAAAGCCGGAATCCAGTGGCGTTAAACGACGTTTGAGAGACGCTGGATCCCGACTTTCGTCGGGATGACGGTCATAGTATTGCGCGAGTTCCACTTGGCATACGTCTATATTTTTGCCAGTGCCAGAAATGGCACGTTGTACGTCGGCGTGACAAGCGACCTGGTCAAGCGCGTCCACGAGCACAAGACCAAAGTTGTCAAAGGCTTTACCTCCAAGTACAACATCGACACACTGGTTTGGTTTGAACAATCCGATTCGATAGAATCAGCTATCGCGCGCGAAAAACAGTTGAAAGAATGGAAGCGCGCCTGGAATATCGAACTGATCGAGAAGTCGAACCCGAACTGGAATGACCTGTACGGCGGCCTCGCGTAACCAATGAAAATCCTCGGCATCGACCCCGGCCTGCGCACCACCGGCTTCGGGCTCATCCACAAGCAGGGCAACAAGCTCAGCTACATCGCGTCCGGCACCATCAAGACGCCGGACGCCGACCTGCCGCAGCGGTTGAAGGTCATCCTGTCCGGCGTGTCGGAAATCATCCGCACCTATTCCCCCGATTGCGCCGCCATCGAAAAAGTCTTCGTGAACGTCAACCCGCAGTCGACGCTCTTGCTCGGACAGGCTCGCGGCGCGGCGATCTGTGCATTGGTCGGGGCCGACCTTGCCGTGGCTGAGTACACCGCACTGCAAATCAAGAAGGCGGTCGTGGGGCACGGTCAGGCACAGAAGCATCAGATGCAGGATATGGTGCAGCGCCTGCTGCTCCTGTCAGGAACTCCTGGCACAGATGCTGCCGACGCGCTGGGCGTAGCGATTTGCCATGCGCATAGTCGCGAGGCTTTGTCTGCCCTCGGCGACCTTGCGCCTTCTCTGACGAAGAAAGGCCTACGCGTTCGGCGCGGCCGCCTCATCGGTTAGAAGTGTTTTTCTGCCTTGCGTGCGGCGACCTCGAACCGATTGTGCCAGTACGCATCCTTGCCGCGGATCGCGGCCCACGCACTGGAAGCGAGATAGGCGAATGGGAACACAAGGCCCCAGCGCTCTGTCTGCCGCACATGCGCGAGTTCGTGGACCAGCACGCGTGACGACAGGCCGTCGTGCATCGCAATCACGACATGCCCGAGTGCCATTGCATTCATGACACCGAACGGATGGCGGCTCAGCATGACATCGGCAAGCGGACCGCGCGCGAGGATGGCGAAGGTATGCCCGCGCACCACCTGTACGTGGCCGCGATAGAGGATGACCGGCAGCGCGAGCAGCAGGCCGAACGCGGTCAAGGGCGAGGCCCACACGAAGCCGAACAGCGTTCTGATCCAGAACAGCGGACGCGCGACAAAGCGATGATTCATGAAGAGGCGGAGCCGGTTGCGCAAGTGCATCACACGCGACGTACGTCTGTCCCGCGGCGAACCCTGCCTGCGTTCCCCGAGACATTCGGTGTCGTTGACGAAATGGTTCTTTAGAGCCTCTTTCACCGGAAAAAATCCTTCGTTGGCAACTCGCCGGGAAATCTGCGGACGCCGTGCAATGTCCTGTATGATGCAGCTAACTTTTCTTGTCTTCTTTCACCATGATAGGCCGCCTTTCCGGAATCCTGCTTGAGAAAAATCCGCCCCAGTTGCTGATCGATTGCAATGGCGTCGGCTACGAGGTCGACGTCCCGATGAGCACCTTCTACAACCTGCCTGGAATGGGCGAGAAAGTGGTCCTGCTGACGCATCTCGCAGTGCGCGAAGATGCGCACCTGCTGTACGGCTTCGGCACGGTGGAGGAGCGCAACGTTTTCAAGCAGCTGATCAAGATTTCCGGCGTCGGTGCGCGGACGGCGCTGTCTATCCTGTCAGGCATGTCTGTCGGCGACCTTGCGCAGGCGATCACCTTGCAGGAGGCGGGCAGGCTGACCAGAATTCCTGGCATCGGCAAGAAGACAGCGGAGCGGCTATTGCTGGAACTGAAAGGCAAGCTCGGTGCCGATCTCGGCGTACCGGTCGGCGCAGCGCATGACGATGCGACTGCGGACATCCTCAATGCATTGCTCGCGCTGGGCTATTCCGACAAGGAGGCTGCGCTTGCACTCAAGCAGGTGCCGGCGGGCACCGGTGTGTCGGACGGCATCAAACTGGCACTGAAGGCGCTGTCGAAGTAAGGACGCAAAGCCATGAGTATTCAAACCGACAATTTCACCGATCAGCGGATCATCTCCGCCACTCCGGCATCGCCCAACGAAGAGGCGATCGAGCGCGCGCTGCGGCCGAAGCAGCTGGACGAATACGTCGGGCAGGAGAAGATCCACGGGCAGCTCGAGATTTTCATCACCGCCGCCCGGCAGCGGAAGGAAGCGTTGGACCACACTTTGCTGTTCGGCCCGCCGGGGCTGGGCAAGACCACGCTGGCGCACATCATCGCACGCGAGATGGGCGTGAACCTGCGCCAGACTTCCGGTCCGGTGCTGGAGCGCGCAGGCGACTTGGCCGCCCTGCTGACCAACCTCGAGCCGAACGACGTGTTGTTCATCGACGAGATCCACCGCCTGTCACCGGTCGTCGAGGAAATCCTGTACCCGGCGCTGGAGGACTACCAGATCGACATCATGATCGGCGAAGGGCCGGCGGCGCGTTCGGTGCGCTTGGACCTGCAACCGTTCACGCTGGTAGGTGCGACCACGCGTGCCGGCATGTTGACCAATCCCTTGCGCGACCGCTTCGGCATCGTCGCGCGTCTGGAGTTCTACACCCCGCAGGAACTGGCGAAGATCGTCACGCGGAGCGCCTCGTTGCTCAATGCAAAGATCGTCGACGACGGCGCGCTGGAAATCGCCAAGCGCAGTCGCGGCACGCCGCGTATCGCCAACCGGTTGCTGCGCCGGGTGCGCGATTACGCGGAAGTGAAGGGCACCGGCGAAATCACCAAGGCGATGGCGGACGCCGCGCTGAAGATGCTGGATGTCGATCCGGTCGGCTTCGACGTCATGGACCGCAAGCTGCTTGAGGCCGTGCTGTTCAAGTTCAACGGCGGGCCGGTCGGGCTTGACAACCTGGCTGCAGCCATCGGCGAAGAGCGCGACACCATCGAGGATGTGCTGGAACCCTACCTGATCCAGCAGGGTTTCCTCCAGCGCACGCCGCGCGGCCGCATCGCCACGCCGACCGCCTACACCCATTTCGGCATCACCGCGCCACGTACTGGAGCCAGTGGCGACCTTTGGGACCAGCAGTCGGGGTAATACGCCGACATGTCCGGGTGATGAAGACTGCGTCGTCACCCGGCGGTTCCACTGCAACACTTCTACTCTCCGCAGCCCGTCCGCCGTTTTACGATTTCCGCGCCCCGCAGGGATTGTGGTTGTCAATCAATTAACTTTGGCAACCTTTTGATTGGAAAGTTGTCTTGCTGTCATCCGTAGAACTACGGTACCTTCATTTCCTTATTAAAAAAACGGCAAAGACGCTCCTATAATGCTTCTTTTAAGCACGGCCGCACTTTTCTGTTTGACTCATCGCAATCCTCCGGCCTGCCACCTGCGTAAAGTACAGGGCTGGCCGCAGTGCTGCAGTGGCTTAGATCCTTACATCCAGAGTTCCCGCCATGCTCATGTCCACGCAAGCCAATCGCTATGCGCACCAGTTGCTTGATGCGCGTGCGCAGGCGCAACTGATCCTGCCGTTGTCTTCCAACGGTCCGCTGACGGTCGCCGACGGCTACGACGTCGCGCGCAGCATGATCGACATCCGCACCGCGCAGGGCGAAACGATGGTGGGCCGCAAGGTCGGCTTTACCAACCGCAAGATCTGGCCGAAGTACGGCGTGTCCGAGCCGATCCGTACGCCGATCTGGACGCCGATTTTTGACGAAACCGTCCGCTACACGGAAGACAATCGCGGCTTGCAAAGCCTGGACGGCGCATTGCAGCCGCGCATCGGTCCCGAACTGGTGTTCAAGCTGAACCGGACGCCGGCACCGGACGCGACTATCGAGCAGTTGGCGGAATGCATCGAGTGGATGGCGCATGCCTTCGAAATCGTGATTTGCCCGTTCCCGGACTGGAAGTTCGAAATGGCGGACTCGATCGCTGCTTTCGGCCTGCACGGTTCGCTGATTGTCGGCGAGCCGAAGATGCTGTCGGCCGCCAGCCGCCGCAGCCTTGCCGAAGTGCTGCCCCATGCCAGCCTGTCGCTGTCCTGCGGCGATGAGCTGCGTTCCGCGGGTTTTGGCAGCGATGTGCTGGGCAGCCCGATGCATGCGCTCTGGCACTTGCACCAGTTGCTGAAAATCCAGCCGCAGTTCAAGCCGCTCTCCGCTGGTGAGATCATCACCACCGGTACTTGGACCGACGTCTGCCCGATCAAGCCTGGCGAGACCTGGACGTCGGCCTTCTCCGGCATCTCCTTGCCGGGGTTGACCATCTCGTTCGTCTGAGTCCGGATTGGGAAAAGAAAAAGGCGCCATCGGCGCCTTTTTCGTTGCAGCATGCAGGATTACTCCTGGCGAACCCAAGTCTGAGTACGGCCCAGCATCGGCACGCCGATGTAGCCGCGCACGTCGAGCTTCTTGCCACCGTCGACCAGTGTCAGCTTGCTCTTGTAGACCTTGCCGTTGTTCGGGTCGAGGATCTGGCCGCCGTTGTATTCGCTGCCGTCCTTCTTCATGCCGGTGATGATGGTCATGCCGATGACCGGCTGGTCCTTCAGCGTGCCTTCGCACTTTTCGCACTTCGGATTCGGATCTTCGCCGGGCTCGCGGAACAGCTTTTCGATCTTGCCGCGCAGTTCGCCGTTGCTCTCGGTGATGCGGACCAGCGACTTCGGCTTGCCGGTTTCGTCGTCGATGGTTTTCCAGACACCGATCGGGGTGCCGTCCTGGGCCATTGCGCTAGCGGCGACCAATGCGCTGGCCGCCAGGGAAAGGGTGACTAATCGTCTCATTTGTATGTCTCCTGGGATTTGGGGTCTTGCTCGCTGGGGAGCGGAAAACCCGATCCCCAGCGAACTGTCCAGAAGTGTCGACCGAGCTGCGATTAGCTTTTTTGCAATTTCTCAAACTGCTCGCGCAGTTTTTCGAGTGTGGCTCCGAAGGTCAAGAGACGCTCTTTCTCCTGCGCCACGACTTGCGCCGGAGCACGGGCGACGAAGCTTTCATTGCCCAGCTTGGCGTTCGCCTTGGTGATTTCGCCTTCGAGGCGGGCGATTTCCTTGGAGAGGCGCTCCTTCTCGGCGGCGATGTCGATTTCGACCTTGAGCATCAGCTTGACCGTGCCGATCACGGACACCGGCGCCGGGGATTCCGGCAGGGTGTCGACGATCTGCACGTCGGACAGCTTGGCCAGCGCCTGCAGGTAGCGGACGAAGGATTCGGCCTGCGCCTTGTCGGTCGCCTCGATGAACAGCGGCACGCGCTGCGCCGGCGACAGTTGCATTTCGCCACGCAGGTTGCGGCAGGCATCGGTCATGGACTTGAGCTGCGCCATCCAGGCTTCGGCCTGCTCGTCCAGCTTCTCCATGTTCGGCTGCGGATAGGGCTGGACCATGATCGAGTCGCCCGCCGGGTTCAGTTCGCGGCCGGTCATTGGCGCGATCTTCTGCCACAACTGCTCTGTGATGAACGGGATGACCGGGTGCGCGAGGCGCAGCACGGTTTCCAGTACGCGCAGCAAGGTGCGGCGGGTGGCGCGCTGTTGTGCTTCGGTGCCGTTCTGGATCTGGACCTTGGCGACTTCTAGGTACCAGTCGCAGTACTCGTCCCAGACGAACTTGTAGATCGCGGAGGCGATGTTGTCGAAACGGTAGTCGGCAAAGCCCTTCTCCACTTCCGCTTCGGTACGCTGCAGCAGCGACACGATCCAGCGGTCGGCCTGCGAGAAGTCGCGGCCTTCCGGTCCGCAGGTGGATGGGTCGAAGCCGCAGTCCTTGCCTTCGGTGTTCATCAGCACGAAGCGCGTCGCATTCCACAGCTTGTTGCAGAAGTTGCGGTAGCCTTCGCAGCGGTTCAGGTCGAAGTTGATGTTGCGGCCGAGGGAGGCATAGCTGGCCATCGTGAAGCGCAGTGCATCGGTGCCGAAGGCCGGTATGCCGTCCGGGAATTCCTTGCGCGTCGCCTTCGCGATGCTTTCCGCCTGCTTTGGGTTCATCAGGCCGGTGGTGCGCTTGGCGACCAGCGACTCGACGTCGATGCCATCGATCAGGTCGATCGGGTCGAGCGTGTTGCCCTTGGACTTGGACATCTTCTGGCCGCTGGCGTCGCGCACCAGGCCGTGCACGTACACCTTTTCGAACGGCACCTTGCCGGTGAAGTGCGTGGTCATCATGACCATGCGTGCGACCCAGAAGAAGATGATGTCGAAGCCGGTGACCAGCACCGACGACGGCAGGAACATCTTGTAATCCGGCGTTTCTTCCGGCCAGCCGAGCGAGGAGAAGGGTACCAGCGCGGACGAGAACCAGGTGTCGAGCACGTCGGACTCACGCGTCAGTGCCTTGCCGCCGGCCTTGGCCTTCGCTTCTTCTTCATTCCGGGCGACGTAGATGTTGCCTTCCTCGTCGTACCACGCCGGGATCTGGTGGCCCCACCACAGCTGGCGCGAGATGCACCAGTCCTGGATGTTGTTGAGCCACTGGTTGTAGGTGGTGGTCCAGTTCTCCGGGATGAACTTGATCGAGCCGTCGGCGACCTTTTCCAGGGCGACTTCAGCGATCGACTTGCCCGGGAAGTGCGTGCCTTCGGGCGCCGGCTTGCTCATGGCGACGAACCACTGGTCGGTCAGCATCGGCTCGATCACGACACCAGTGCGGTCGCCGCGCGGCACCATCAGCTTGTGCGGCTTGACGGATTCCAGCAGGCCCTGGGCTTCGAGGTCGGCAACGATCTGCTTGCGCGCGTCGTAGCGGTCCATGCCCTGGTACTTGGCCGGTGCGTTTTCGTTGATCTTCGCATCCAGCGTCATGATGCTGATCTGCGGCAGGTTGTGGCGCTGGCCGACGGCGTAGTCGTTGAAGTCGTGTGCCGGGGTGATCTTCACGCAGCCGGTGCCGAATTCCTTGTCTACGTAGTCGTCGGCGATGATTGGAATTTCGCGGTCTGTCAGCGGCAGCTTCAGCATCTTGCCAAGCAACGGCGTGTAGCGCTCGTCTGTAGGATCGATTGCAACGGCAACGTCACCAAGCATCGTTTCAGGACGCGTGGTCGCCACCGTAATGTGGCCGCTGCCATCCACCAGCGGATAGCGGATGTGCCACATGTTGCCGTCTTCTTCCTCGGAGACGACTTCGAGGTCGGACACGGCGGTATGCAGTTTCGGATCCCAGTTCACCAGGCGCTTGCCACGGTAGATCAGACCCTGCTCGTACAGGCGGACGAACACTTCGACGACAGCCTTGGACATCTTCTCGTCCATCGTGAAGTATTCGCGCGTCCAGTCGGTAGAGGCGCCGAGGCGGCGCATTTGGCCGGTGATCGTGGAGCCGGAGTGCTCCTTCCATTCCCAGACCTTTTCCAGGAATTTTTCGCGGCCGAGGTCGTGGCGGGAAATCTTCTGCGCGTCGAGTTGGCGTTCGACCACGATCTGGGTCGCGATGCCGGCATGGTCGGTACCCGGGACCCAGGCGGTGTTGTGGCCGCGCATGCGGTAGTAGCGCGTCAGCCCGTCCATTACGGTCTGGTTGAAGGCATGGCCCATGTGCAGCGTGCCGGTGACGTTAGGCGGCGGCAACTGGATGCAAAACGACGATTTGGACGGATCGGTGCTGGCGGTGTAGTAGCCGCGCTGTTCCCATTCGGTACGCCAGTGTTTTTCAATCTCGGCGGGCTCGAAAGATTTTGCTAATTCCATGATTTCAATATGTTTTTGCGAAACTATGCATTATACGGGAGGGAAAGGCTGACAATGGCGGGGAAGGGCGTATAATTCGCCCATTGCCGTTTTAGAAGCTTTCATCTAACTGAAAGCCGCGCGGTACGACGCTAGGGGTCCTGGTCGCAGTCTGGCCGGGTGAGAAACACCCTCGAACCTGATCTGGGTAATGCCAGCGAAGGGAAGCATCCGGAAAGCCAGCAGTCCATCCTCTTTCCGCCGCTCCTTCGCATACCCGTTTTTGCAAAGGAGCACCATGAACGCCAACCCGCAATTCCTCGCCGCCACCGCCAAGGTGGACGAAGCCGCAATCCAGCCGCTGCCGAATTCCCGCAAGATCTACGTCGAAGGCTCGCGCCCCGATATCCGCGTTCCGATGCGCGAAATCAGCCAGGCCGACACACCGGCGTCCTTCGGCGCGGAAAAGAATCCGCCGATTTATGTATATGACACCTCGGGTCCGTACACCGACCCGAATGTCAAGATCGACATCCGCTCCGGCCTTGCCCCGCTGCGTGCCGGCTGGATCGCCGAACGCGGCGACACCGAGGAGCTGCCTGGCCCGACCTCCAAGTACGGCGTCGAGCGCCTGAACGACCCGAAGCTGGCCGAACTGCGCTTTAACCTGCACCGCAAGCCGCGCCGCGCCATCGCCGGCAAGAACGTCACCCAGATGCACTATGCGCGCCAGGGCATCATCACGCCGGAGATGGAATACATCGCCATCCGCGAAAACCTGCGTCGCAAGGAATACCTGGAAAACCTGAAGGCTTCTGGGCCGATGGGCGCCAAGCTGGCCGACCTGATGGGCCGCCAGCATCCGGGTCAGTCGTTCGGCGCCGCCATCCCGGCCGAGATCACGCCGGAATTCGTGCGTTCCGAAATCGCCTGCGGCCGCGCCATCATCCCCAACAACATCAACCACCCGGAATCCGAGCCGATGATCATCGGCCGCAACTTCCTGGTGAAGATCAACGCCAACATCGGCAATTCCGCCGTGACATCGTCCATCGGCGAGGAAGTCGAGAAGATGACCTGGGCGATCCGCTGGGGCGGCGACACCGTGATGGACCTGTCCACCGGCAAGCACATCCACGAAACCCGCGAATGGATCATCCGCAATTCGCCGGTGCCGATCGGTACCGTGCCGATCTACCAGGCGCTGGAAAAGGTCAACGGCAAGGCCGAGGACCTGACCTGGGAAATCTTCCGCGACACGCTGATCGAGCAGGCGGAGCAGGGCGTCGACTACTTCACCATCCATGCGGGCGTGCGCCTGCAGTACGTGCCGCTCACCGCCAAGCGCATGACAGGTATCGTCTCGCGCGGCGGCTCCATCATGGCGAAGTGGTGCCTCGCGCATCACAAGGAGTCCTTCCTGTACGAGCACTTCGAAGAGATCTGCGAAATCATGAAGGCCTACGATGTTGCCTTCTCGCTGGGAGACGGGCTGCGTCCGGGTTCGATCTATGACGCCAACGACGAAGCGCAGCTCGGCGAGCTGAAGACCCTGGGCGAACTGACCCAGATTGCGTGGAGGCACGACGTGCAGGTGATGATCGAAGGCCCCGGCCACGTGCCGATGCACCTGATCAAGGAAAACATGGATCTGCAGCTGAAGGACTGCCATGAAGCGCCGTTCTACACTCTCGGCCCCTTGACCACCGATATCGCGCCCGGCTACGACCACATCACCTCCGGCATCGGCGCTGCGATGATCGGCTGGTACGGCACTGCGATGCTGTGCTACGTGACGCCGAAGGAACACCTCGGCCTGCCGAACAAGGACGACGTCAAGGAAGGCATCATCACCTACAAGCTGGCTGCCCATGCTGCCGACCTCGCCAAGGGCCATCCGGGCGCGCAGATTCGCGACAACGCGCTGTCCAAGGCACGCTTCGAGTTCCGCTGGGAAGACCAGTTCAACCTCGGCCTCGATCCGGACAAGGCACGTGAATTCCACGACGAGACGCTGCCGAAGGATTCGGCCAAGGTGGCGCACTTCTGCTCCATGTGCGGTCCGCATTTCTGCTCCATGAAGATCACGCAGGATGTGCGTGACTTCGCGGCTTCGCAAGGCGTCTCCGACGAGGAAGCGCTGAAGAAGGGCATGGAGGTAAAGGCCGTCGAGTTCGTGAAGTCCGGTGCCGAGCTGTATCGCAAGCAGTAAGGCGCTATGGAGATCGAACTGAATGGTGCACCGCACCCGGTTGCAGAAAACCTGAATGTCCAGGACTTGATCACCTCGCTGGATCTGGCGAACAAGTCGCTGGCGGTGGCCATCAACCGGGAAGTGGTGCCGAGAAGCAAATGGGCCGAGCGCGTGCTGTTGCCGAGTGATCGTGTTGATATTGTGAAAGCGATCGGCGGCGGTTAATCGGTAAAGAAAGTTCCCTCCCCTTGAAGGGGAGGGAGTGTACGGAGCTCTTATGCACACACAAGAAAACACCCAAGACCAAGGCCTCACCATCGCAGGCAAGACCTACCGCTCCCGCCTCCTGGTTGGCAGCGGCAAGTACAAGGACCTCGAGCAAACCCGCTTGGCGACGGAAGCCAGCGGCGCCGACATCATTACGGTAGCAATCCGCCGCGTGAACATCGGCCAGGATCCGAACGCACCGAGCCTGCTCGACGTGGTGCCGCCGACGAAGTACACCATCCTCCCCAACACCGCCGGCTGCTACAACGCCAAGGACGCGGTCTACACGCTGCAACTCGCGCGTGAACTGCTAAACGGCCACAAGCTGGTCAAGCTGGAAGTGCTGGGCGATGAAAAGACCCTGTTCCCCAACATGCCCGAAACACTGAAGGCGGCGGAGACGCTGGTCAAGGACGGCTTCGACGTGATGGTCTACTGCAGCGACGACCCGATCCAGGCGAAGATGCTGGAGGAAATCGGCTGCGTCGCCGTTATGCCGCTGGCTTCTCTGATCGGCTCCGGCATGGGCATCCTCAATCCCTGGAACCTGTCACTGATCATCCAGCAGGCGAAGGTGCCGGTGCTGGTCGATGCCGGCGTTGGTACTGCATCCGATGCTGCAATCGCGATGGAGCTGGGCTGCGACGGCGTGCTGATGAACACCGCAATCGCTGGAGCCAAGGATCCCATCCGCATGGCGCGTGCGATGAAGCTCGCGGTGGAAGCAGGGCGTGAAGCCTTCCTTGCTGGTCGCATCCCGAAGAAGTTCGTGGCGTCGCCGTCTTCCCCGATGGAGGGGCGCGCAACATGATGCGCCCTAGCGTCCTCGTCTTCGCCGGCTCGGATCCAAGCGGCGGGGCAGGATTGCAGGCGGACGTCCCGGCGATCGCCGCCCTCGGCGCGCATCCGCTGACGTCCGTCACCGCGCTCACGGTGCAGGACAACGACCGTGTGTTCAAGGTGCATCCGGTGCCGGCGGCGCTGGTACAGCAACAGGCGCAGGCACTGGTCGACAAGATCGACATCGCCGCCGTGAAGATCGGCATTGTCGGCAATCGCGCGAATGCCGAGGCGATCGCCGACATGCTGCGGCAAATGAAGGAGCGCAATCCCGGCCTGCACGTGGTGCTCGATACGGTGCTGGCGAGTGGCCACGGCGACAAGCTGTCCGAGGACAATCCCGCGTTTGCGATCATGACCTTGCTTCCGTTTGCGACGCTGGTGACGCCGAACTTGCCGGAAGCGGCGGCGCTCTGCGGCGGCAATCAGGACATCGATGCGCAGGTGGAAAACCTGCTGCAATATTGCCCCAACGTGCTGATCAAGGGCGGTCACGGCGCCGGCCCCGATATCGTGAACCGGCTATTCACCCGCGAAAACAAATGCACCTGGACCTGGCCACGCTTGCCGGGCGGTTTCCACGGCACCGGCTGCACGCTGGCCTCCGCGATTGCCGCGCTGCTGGCCTGCGGCAAGACGATGGTCGAAGCCGTCGAAGAGGCGCAAGCTTATTGTCATCAATCCCTGCAATCCGCCTATGCGATTGCAGACGGGCAGCGCATTCCCAACCGCTGCACTTATGTCGAGGAAAATCCATGAAAGGCCTGTATCTCGTCACCCCCGACTGGGACGATACGCAAAAGATGCTGGAAGCAACGGAAGCCGGATTGCGCGGCGGCGCGACGATTGTGCAGTACAGGCACAAGACAGCGTCGCCGGAGCTGCGCCGCGAGCAGGCGTCGCAATTGCAGGTCTTGTGCCGGCGCTACGGGCGTCCCTTCATCATCAATGACTTCGTGGAATTGGCGATTGAACTGGACGCGGACGGCATCCACGTCGGCGGCACCGATGCGGCGGTTGCCCAGGTGCGTGCAGCCGTCGGCCCTTCGAAGATCGTCGGTTCATCCTGCTACGGCAGCATGCAGCTTGCGCGTGACGCCTATGCCGCAGGCGCGAGCTACGTCGCGTTCGGCGGCTTCTATCCGTCTCGCGTGAAGAAGTACGAGGTCACGACCCCTCCTGAAATCGTGGCGCAGGCGAAAAAG